>Ga0208669_1000475_pt1 | contig 16098 bp, 11 predicted proteins | sample 21_taG_FD_184095 | JGI IMG/M metagenome (GOLD analysis project Ga0208669, IMG submission 184095) | Marine viral communities from the Subarctic Pacific Ocean - 21_ETSP_OMZ_AT15319 metaG (SPAdes) (version 2) | ecosystem: Environmental > Aquatic > Marine > Oceanic | place: Pacific Ocean | collected...
AAATGTTCTCGTTACTTGAGCGTTAGCTGTAATTCTAATTTCAATATCATCTGTAGCGGTTGATACTGCAGTTCCATTTATACTCGGTGTGCTTGGTGTATCACTTCTTAAACTCGATACAACACCACTACCATTGATAATAAAAACCTCCGCATCGAAGTTAAATGCTTTACTACCACCATCGAAAGCTGTCGTTGTAGAGGCATTACTATAAATCACATCACCATCTGATATACTACCAAATCGATATTTAGTAGCTGTTGCACTTGAGGCTTGTTCTGCACCCTCTAACAATGAATCGTAACCTCTGAATGTACCAGACCTTCCAATAAGTGAGAATGATGTAGCCACTACTGAAGTAAATGATGGTGAGAAAGCAGAAATACTACTACCATCTTGAGAAGCTCCTGTGAACAATGTTACTTTTATCACATAAGTGTCTGCATCTGGTGCATTAAATGTACTTGCTAAACTTGTGAAAGCAATATCACCAGAAGCATTTTGTGATTGGTCTCCTCCAGCATCAGGTGAACTTCTATCAACATCATCACCAATTTGTGTGCTCGTATCCTCATCATCAAATAATTCATATCTAGCGGAAGCGGCTGCGAACCCTTGCCAATTAAATGCAACCGTAAGTGAATTACTATTCGTATTGTTACCAGCTATGTCTGGTGTCCCAACACTATAAATTCGTGGCATATAATCAACTGCTACAGCACAATCTGTAGCTGTTTGTTGACTTGAGTTACCATCAACCGTGTATCTGACGGTGGCATCACCGACGGCACTTCCTGCTGAGACCGTTGGTTGTGTTGTTGTTTGAGAACTAGGTGTTAAATCACCTGATAAAGCTATGGCACCAGCTGAGTCAGCTTGTTCCGTGTATGTCCCTTGTGTTACGTTGTCTGTTCTGGTCGATGGTGCACTAAAAGTAAAACTTGTTGGGTAATTACCAGTATCATTATTATTCGTTGTAGAATAAATCGTTCTTGATGTGGGATTGATTATGTTTTTACTTGTTGTGAGTAGAGGAAATATATCGAACGCATTTGAGGTGGCAACATCACTACCATCGAAAGCTTTTACCTTGACGGATAACGTAGTTGAGGCTTGGTCAGGAGCTGTAAATGTTTGATTCTGATTAGTTTGTTTATTAACCCTTGAATCTACCTCGTGGTCATTTTGTAAAAGAACATTGTTATTATCTGCTCGTATCAAATCAACATCAACACCACTACTGAATCCTTGATGTGTAACAGCGGTGTTTATTGTGTCTCCAGAGTTTACATCACCAGGGTTACCTATACTGACCGCTTTTGTATAATCAATCCTATGACTCACACCATTATTTGATGCGTTTGCTGAGTTTCTACCTAATGGATTTCCATCAACCGTACAATTTATGGTGAACACACCAACACCTGTATAGGTAACTAGAGGAGACTTATCACTTGAGTTCGTAACATTGGCGGGAGCACTTCCATTACCATCTGATTTTGCGAATGTCCAATCTATGTTATTGAAGGCATTTTCATTTGTGATGTTGACTTGATGTTCAATATTTGTAGTAACAGAATTATTAGCTACCGTTGTATCACTTGGGTCTGTTATGGCTCCCACGGTTATAGCATCGTGATAATTAATATTTGTGGCTTCTTGAGTTAAGAAACCTAATCTTAATCTTGGTGTGTAGGTGTCATCGGTAAGAGCTAAACTCGAAAAAGTAACAGATACATTATCAGAACCATCAGGTGTACCAGTACCAGATGCATCAACATTACCACTACCATCAACAAGTTGAACCGTGTGAGTTCCAGTTTGTGTTGTGTTGAACTCTACGGTCAAGTCGTCACCATCAACGATATTGAAATCTGAGGTTCCTGCTGGTGTTGTGATTACAATACTACTGAACTCATCCGATGAAAAATCAGCATCGTAAAATTCTGAAATAGCGTACGGTGAGGCTATAAGATTTGACCTTGCGGTTGTTTGAGCACCACTACCATCCACGATAGAACCTGAAGCAAATGTTTCTGATTCAGTTTTTAGTGATATATCAGCACCAGTAGAACCTGCTCTGTTAGTTCTGATATCACCTAAAGATAATTGACCTGAGGATGTTAAGTTAGCCATTATAGCTCCTCAAGTTTTTTCTTTAATTCATCAATCTGTTTTTGTTGTTCTTTGATTGCCTCTACTAAAACAGGAATAAGTTTCGAGTATGAAACATTTAATGATTTATCCCCTAGTCGTAAGTTTTCACTTTCCTTCACAAGTGGTTCTAGTCCACCCACTTCACGAACTTCTTGAGCTATAAAACCTATATCGTGTCCTTCACCATCATATTCTTTATACCAATCAAACTCAACACCTTTAAGTTTTTTGATTTTATCAAGACTATTTGTGATTGGTATGATGTTTGTTTTAAATCTTTTGTCAGAGGTAATTGATGTAGCGAAAGCAGTGATATCACCTCGTGTTGACAATGCTCCTGCATCACTTAGTGTCATATCTAGTGTCGATTGATTACCAGCAAAAAACTTTAAAAGACTAGAAGCATGACTAATTTTAGCAGTCGTTCCAAATTCTATTCCTTCATCAGCCGCTGTCTCTACATGAGTGGAAGAAACTAATTTGTTACCAGTAATAGTTTGGGTTGAGGTTAATGTACCCCCTGCTATCGTAGTTTTTGGTGAACTACCTCTTGTTTTAACAACGAGTGAACCCGTGATTGTGGCCTCACCTAATATATCAACTTGATTAGAAACACTACCATCAACTTTAAAATAAGCGTTAGGTGAAGTTTCTAAAGTTCCGTCACTCAAAAATACAGCTTGAAAACCACCAGGAGCTATTTCTGTTAAATTGTTTTGTGGTGTGTGTATCGATTGTTTGAAAAATACGTCAAAAGTGTTGTTTAAACTATTTGTGTTGGTTTTTGAGCCTGCTACATATTCTTCTGTAATATTATTGTTTGTAACGGTTAGAGCATTTAATTTCCAATAATATTTGTGATTTGAACTAGGAGTATGTATTGTGCTTACAGTTATTGTTTTGTTTCTTATGGTTACAAAATCGTGAGGTAATGTTGTATCTATCGTGTGTGTCTCGATAACTGCATCACTATCATCATTGTTGATTAACTGAATATTTCCTGTAACCGTAACATTACCAGCAACTTCACCCCCATTACCCAAAGTCACTAATGATTTAAGACCAAGAACAGCAGTACTTTTGTATTTTGTTCCACTCGATAGAGTATTACCATTATTAGGGTCAGAACTTCCCACCGTAAATGTCGTTTCTCCGTTATTATATCCAAAACGAACGGCAGTTGTATTACTACTATCATGGTTTACCGTAATTTCTTGTCCGTAAGTACTACCTTCAGTACCTCCTGTAAAGTTGAACGTATTACTACCTCCTCCTCCTAAAACTTGAGCTGAAGGAGTAAACTCTGGTACGATTTGTGCTTGTTTACTACCTGAAGTAAGGAAGAATCCTTCTGTTCCTTCTCCTGCATTCATTTCTACCGTAAAGTTACTTTCAGCACTATTGATTATTTTATCACCATCAATTAACCATCTGAAACTACCTGAACCTATCTCTCCACTTTCTGCTGTTATTGTACCTGCTATATTTGCAGCTTGTGCTGTAATAACACCACTGGTATCAACACTAAATGAAGGATAATTCATTTCTAAACCAGCTGATGTACCTCGTATAAAACTCGAACCATTTTGTAAATTAAAATCACCACTACCTGTTAAGAATATACCATCTGAACTTAAATCACCTGGAGCTGTTGAACCTAAAGCTATAGTACCACCTCTTGATGATGATACTCTTAGTGATGTAGTATTTAAATCGAATGAATTTGCATTAACTGTTAAGTTACCACTTGAATTTGTAAATACAAATTTATCTTTGAGACTAAAATCACCATCACTATTAAGAAAAAAACCTGTAGTAGAACCACCGTGAACACCAGGATTAGTAAATAATTTATTTGATTCCATAATGATACCACCAATAGAACCACTTGTTGCTTGTATTAGACCAGATAAAAATACATTTTCACTAGCCAAACCAAATCCAGGATTATTTGGTAACGAAACCTCCTTACCTATCGCAGAACCAACAAACCCACTCAAATCACCAATCACCAATTTACGTTTCATATCATAGATGCCACTACCTGTTCTCTCAAGCATTTCTATAAATGGTGTAGCACCAGTGGTCGGATTAGCGTTTATTTCTATAAGTCCACTACCCGTGGTGTTATTTCCTGTTCCACCTAAGAAACGACCAGTCGAAACTAATACTTGACCCTCGGTATAATCTTCCGCAGGTGATACCAAGCCAAATAAAAATGCACTATCCTTGTCTAATACATTTATCTGTGCATTATTGGAGTGGGATACTTTTGCTGTTCCATCCACTCCTCTGTGAACCTCTAAGGTCGTGCTATCTGGAGACCCACTAACCATCATCAACTCATCATCAATTTGTATTAGGTCTTTATCTAATGTCCTTGCATCTGCTTGGTCTACAGTAAGAGTTGTCTGAATTGCATTTATTGCTCCATCTAAATCCAAACCTGAATCAGTAGGTGCATCTATAAAATCCGACTGACCAAATGACCTTGTCACATGAAGAATACCAGTAAAGTCTGTATCGTTTGATGGGTCTGCTCTACTAATAGATGTGATTTGCATAAACTCTTTACTGAAACCAGTACCAGTTATTTTCTTTGCGAAAATAATCTCGTCGACTTCAAATCCACTCGCATTATCTACCGCTATGGCTGTTTGTGATGAGGAGATGGAAGAACTCATTACAGTAGAGTTAGCCACGTATAATCTACCACCAACTGCGTTTACAGTTTCTTTTTCAAATGTGGTGGTTTTCAGAGTTCCTCTTATTCTTACATTTTCAAACTCAGCAGTTCCGTTACCATCTGCACTTATCCTAAAACCTTTTACTCGAGTTGCAAAATCTGCAGTTTGTATCGTACCATCTTGTTGAATAATCATATTACCACCAGTAAAACTTTGATTACTAAAAGTCCAACCTGCTATTTTATTTGTAGACCCTAATTGGAATACGTTAACACTACCAGAAACTCCTTTAACACCAAAATTATTACTTGTATTGTGGAATAATTCTATCTTATTATTACTATCTTCTTTTATTGTAATAGTTGGTGATGATGGGTCTGATTTGATTTCAATACCTTTACCAGAAGGGTTGAGGTCAGATATTGCTTCTGAAGTAATATCCCATCCACCGATTGATGCGGAGACAAACTTTGCAAAACCTTGTGAGTCAATACTTGATGAAGCATTAGCTACGGTAGCTGGTGAACCACCGATTGATGCAGGTGTTAAAATACTATTCGCAGATACTGCTCCTAAAATTTGTACGGTATCTCTGATAACACCACTATTCATCTGAAAATTTGATGCTGTTATATTACCCTCTGGCGTCAGGTGAAGATTACTTGAGGATATTTCTATATTACCAAGACTACCACTTATGAATTGACCTGTACCACCTAAGAAAAATCTTGATGTTTTTATATCAAACGAGCTACTATTATCATTATCAGCATCATCGGTTCTAAATTTGAAAAAGGACTCATTATCGCCCGTGTTTCCATCATGTATTTCTAAACCTGCTCCGTTATATGTATCTTGTGTTTCACCACCAGGTGCAACAGAACCACTCCATATAAAGAAACCACCACCCGTTCCAGCCCTAGCATCTTTAAAACCTGTATATCCTACTGCTCGAATGAATGCTGAGTTACCCCCAACTATCTCTACACCTTGACCTTGAACATTACCTACTGTAACTGTTCCTTTGACTAAATTGTCATCACCTTGTATAAGTAATGCTTGTCCTTCTACGTCAACATCATCAACCAATGTAACCTCTTCAGCTTCATTATTGTTTACATCATAGTATTGTAATATAAATTGAAACTTGTCTGGCCTTTGTGTGTTCGTAGGTATTGGAACTCTTACCTGTACGTTATCAGGTGAAAAACCTGTATCTAATGCTGGTCGTAGTGATATATCAGAAATAAACCACTCACCTGATTCTACTCTAAATTGTAATGTGGTATCTGAATTTGTTATTTGGCTCTTTTTAAATGGAACTCTAAAAGTATGAGAGACCTTACCATAATCCACTTTATCTGGCGATTCTTCAGTTAGTTCAAGACCGACAACATTTCCAAATTCATCTTTTATTGTTTTTCCAAATGAGGTTGGGTCAGAATACTTTGGATTTATATCTGGTGGTATTTGTGAACCTGATATATGAAACTTGATAGAAGCAGTATTTTTTACCGAATTATCTTGTTGTACTTTTCTACCTTTTTTTCCAACAATTCTCATAGATAAAGTATAAACTACGTCTTTAACCACTTCAAAGTTATTAGCTACTTTGAGTGAAAATCTACCTACATCATCTTTTTGACTAAGACTACCTGATAAATTGACCGCATCTACAATTTCACTTGAATCAAAGGTAGTTTCTAAATTAGAATTACTCTCCCAATATTTTGTTATATGAGCTTGGCTTTGTATATAACCAGTCCTTAAAACTCCAGACGGCGAGTCAGCATCAATCATTAGTTGAGGTGATTCTAATACGGTATCTAATAAAACAGGAAAATCACTAACTTGAGTTTTGCTACCACCAGATACCCTCAGCCTATAAACATCACCACTAAAAGTACGTAAATTATTAAGTGTCAAATCTATAAAAGAGTCAAACGCAAAAGAGGATGTTTCAGACGTACTAAGTTCCTGAAATGACATAGTGAAATCAGCTCGTGGTGAGCCAGGCGTCTCTATTGGTGCATGTGGGTGATTACCAAAATCTGCTAGGTAATATAGTGCTTCAGCACCATCTCCGTGTTGAAGATAAAATGGTTCTTTTACGTGTATCTCTTTGTCATTGACAACACGTTCTATAGAACCAGTATAATCTGATATAAATATCTTTGCTCCCTCTAACTCAGGTCCCGCTGCTAAGTCTAATTGTGATGGAAATGAGTTAAGGCCTGTTCCGATTCCTACATCACCACTACCACCAACATATTGTTTTGGATTGAAAACGATAATAGATGAGGATGGAATTCTAATCTCTCCTCCGGCCATATCTGATGTGAATAGTGAGCCAGTAGAAAATATTTTCATTTGTGGTGGCTCTTCTGATGCGAATAGATTTGTAGAACTGACTTTTGCTAAAATGCTTGGTCTTTTTACCTCACCTGTCTTGAAAGCTTTAAGATTCGAAAGTTCTGTGAAATCACCACCTGGTGCATTTTTTATTGTTGATGTTTCTTCTTGAGTGTTTGTGGTGTCTGTTCCAGCTGGTGCTCCACCAGCCGTGCTTGTTGGGTCTGGAAAATATCTATCTCCAGCATTAAGTGAGAAACCTGATATACCACTACCTGATATTGTTGCTGTGGTTATTAAATTACTACCAATTGGTATTAATCTTTTCTTAAGAATCTCATTAGTTGTGACGGATGGTTTTTTGTAAAATAAAATTGGTGAAGTATTAGTGGTTTTTGAGACATCAAGATTAATTGTTTTACGATACCTTACATTATATCTACCAACAAACTCAGGTGGGACGTTAATTTTTTCATTATCTAATTCACCTAAAATAATTAATTCGGCTTTACCACCTACGTTGACTGGTGGTGAATATACCTCCACACTAAAATAGGTAAAGGGTAAAGTAGGAAGTGAAGTATTATACCTATATCTTACAGGTGTGATGAATACTGGTGTTCCATTAGCATCTAAAATTTCAGCTTTAAGCTTTACACCTTGTTTTAATAAATCTGAGCCGAATACCTTAAATGATGCACGACCTTGTCCGAAAGTATCAGGTATGTCTTGCACCACGATAAATTCATTATTATCGTCTTGTAAGAAAACCTCTACTTCGTTAAGATTTTGCTTTATTAAACGGCGGGGGAGAACACCCATTAAAAACTCCTATTTTAAATAAATATCCACTAAAAATATTATTGAAAAAATATAGTAAAAAAGTAGTTAAAATATAGTTATTTATATGGAAGACTTTGTAACAATTAAAATAAGAAAAGAATTCAGAGACCTGCTTAAGGAACATTGTAAAAAGCATGGCATCAAGATGTATGCCCTCTTAGAGCAATTGATAAAAGAAAAATGCACTAGAACAATATTATATTCTAATCAAAAATAATATTACTGAAGCCTTTTTCTTTTTTAACCTCTAAGAGAGTGTCTACCGCATCTCTCATAGAATCTATATGAGATACAATCAATGTAAATTGAAATTGTGATTTAAGATATTGGAATAGATTGTATACTGAGTTTAGGTTATCCGAATCCATTGTACCCCAACCCTCGTCGATGGCTAAGAAATTACTACGTGGTAGGTTAGATACATTTATTAAACCAACCCTAATTGCGAGAGAAGATATAAATCTCTCCATTCCACTTGAAAGTTCTAAAGGCCAGATATTATCTTTATCATAGACTATATAATTATTGATATTTTTTCCATCCATCTCAAATATCATTTGAAAGTCAACTAACTGAGACAATATATTATTAACTTCACCTTCGATGGTTGGTAGTGCTTTTGTAATAAGTTCATAAGGAACACCATCACGTTTCACTGCATCAAGATAGTATTCGTAAGCCTCATATTTTTTCTCAAGGTCAGCCACCTTATCTATGTTATCTAATATATTTTTTCTCTTTGTATCTAAAACTTTTATTTCGGCAAAAACAGAATTTATCTCTTTGTTGACTTTGTCTAATTTATAGTTTGTATCACTTAAATTATCCTCTGTCGTTTGTATCTCTTTTTCAATATTAGAGTTGTAGACTATGTCTTGTTCTTGCTCATAATACTTTTGTATTTTTTCTTCATTGAATTTTAATTGATTGATGTAATTTTTTTCTTTTTCATCCAACAATTGTGTAGATTGCTTTGACTCATTAATTAACGATGATATCTTATCAAAAGCTAGTTTTGTTTCTTGATAATCTATGTGTGCGTTTTCTATCTTTTTCCAATTGTTATGAAACCAATCATTATATACATCAATTTTTAGTAATAAATCCTTAACTTTATTTTTGTCTTTATCAATTATTTTTTTTGTTTCTATTGCATCAAGAGTAAAAGGATTTTTCATACAATAGTCACAATCGTCATCGTACTCTAAATCACCTAGCTTTTTTATTTTTTCTAATTTGACACTTACATTTTGTTTGACCCTATCCAAATCAGATGTAAGTTTTGCACCATAATCCATTTTATCAACTGCCTCTTCATACTTACCATTAGTGTCATTATTTTCATGACCTGATATCTTGTCATTTAATTTTTCTTTATCATCTATTCTTTTTTCATACTTTTCATTAGCCTGTTCATATTGACTTTTTACAAAACTAATTGATTCGTTAAGAGTATCTTTTTCATCTTCAAGCTCATCTATATTTGATATTGATTTGTCTATAGATTTTAACTTTCGAGTGAGGTCTCTAACCGTGTCTTCTTCTAAGTTTTTTGTTTCTTCTATTACACCTTGAGCTTCTAATAACTTTTCATGTTTTTTCTCAAAGTCCTCTTTTTCTTTTTTGATATCTGATAGCTCACGTTCCCAATCGTTTCTTTTAAAGTTTTTTAGTATTGCAGCTACTTCTCTTATTTCTTCATTAGCAGATGACCATAATTTATCAAATATCTCTAATCCCATAAATTGAGCTAATAAAGTTTTTTTCTCTTTTTGTGTTTTTTCTATAAAAACAGAGTTGTTGGTTTGGGAAGAAAGTGCCGTCAATATAAAGTCATCATATGTACCAATTACTTTTCTTATATTTACTTGTGTTGTTCTACGTTGGTCACCATTCATGGATACACGTTCACCATCATCACCTATTGTATAAAAATCTATATCTACCTTAACGTTACCCTTTCTTTGTTTTTTAGCTGTTTTTTCTATAAAGTAATCTTGACCATCGACCTCAAAATTTAACTTACAATAAAAATCTTTCTTCTTATTGTTTAGAACGTTCTCTGCTCTAAATGCTCGTGTACAGGTATCAAACAAACAAAATGAAAGGGCATCTAAGAGAGATGATTTGCCAGATGCGTTCGGAGCAAATATTCCCACAACACCATTTAGTTTACTAAAGTCTACTTTATTGTCTTCACCATAGCTAAACATATTCTCAAATTCAAAAGTCTTAATTTTCCAATTTACATTTCTATAAACCTCTTCTTCAGGTATAGACTGATTTAAAGATTCATTAATATTTTTAATTTTTAATAAAACCTCGTCAGTCACGTGATGATTATTATTGAGATACTCTTGAATCAAATTAAATTGCACATCAGATTCGCTGATATCACCAACTGTAATTGTATCATTTCTAACTCTATCATTACTATACAAAGCGTCAGTTCGTGTAACAACCATCTCTTTTATACCATACTTTTTATGTAATATGGCTAAACACTTTTTAAGTTCTGATGGTTGGGTATTAGATGCTCTGATTCTTACCCTAGCTTTTTTAGGCATTTTATCTATGACAGGCAATTCACCATTATCTATATCAAGTGTTATGTAACCATAATCATTTGGTACTTCAATGTATTTTGATTTACGTGTAGGAACATCCCATAACAGATAACCATGTGATAATCCCTCACCATGATTCTGTTGTACAAGTGAACCACAATAAGCTATTGTCTCCTCATCATCGAGAAATTGTCTTTTATGTATATCACCAAGTAAGGCTAAATCATAACCCTTAAATTTGTCAATATGCACATCAGATGGTAAATGAAAACCTAAATCAGTTTGTGCTCTATCTACAGTTCCATGAAATAGTACGACTTTTGTATCACCCTCAACATCATCCGCTAGAATAAAGTCTTTTTCTTTTGTCCAACAATCCCATACAACAAAAGATACATCAGCACATTTATAGACGCCACTATCTTTTAGATAATGTAGATTGGGGTGATTTAAATTATCGACTATCGGAGTTAAGACATCTAATCGAGATAGATTGTTTAGATTACAATCATGATTACCAGCAATTATTATGGTTGGACATATATCGGATAGATTCTTGAACAACCTTGATAATTGGTCAACCAATTCTGGTGACATATCCGTTTTGGAGTGAGCTATATCACCACCGATATAGACCACTGCGTTATCTTTGTTTTTTTCTATTTCTTTATAGGTTCTTTCAAAAACCTCTTCGTATTCTTTGTGTCTTTTGAGATTACGAATCTGTATATCTGAAATGTGGTGTATGTATTTTAATTTATTAAAGGGGACGTTAAGTTTTTGCAAATTAAAAACCTTTTAGTTTGTATTTCATTAAATCAGAAAATTTAGTTGTTGGCGTCATTTGTATATTTTTTATTAATTTTTTAAAACCAATATCGCTAGGGTCTTTATCTTTTAAAACCATTATCCTAACATCTATACCTTCACCTAAAAACATATCTGTTATTTTTATAGTATCTGACATTGCATCATCATCTAAAGCTAAATATAAAGTTTTTACTCCAAATTCAATTATTTTTTTCTGTAGGGTTTTGGATACTGTTTTACCAAATAGTGGAATAGCATTTCTTTTGAATGCCATAGCGTCAAACACACCCTCACATAATATAATTGGTTCATTCCAATTAATAAATAAGTCAAACCCAATAACGTCTTTTGAAGTAAATGAATTTAGATATTTTAACTTACTATTATAGAAATCTCTACCCACGAAAAAATTCAGCTGGCCGTTAGAATCATAAGATGGGATTATTATTCTGTTTGAATATTTACCCTCATCACAATAACCTATATTATGTTTCATTATATCATTATCGTTTATACCTCTTTTATAAAGATAGGTTAAGGCGTGTCTTTTTACTATGCCATCACCACCATTCCAAAGAGGTTTAAATTCTTTAGGTAATTTTACTAACTCTGTCTTTTTATCTTGATTATTCTTTTTATAAAACTTAGGTTCACCAACTAACTCTACAAGCTCAGAAAATTGTTCTCTTGAGGCACCAACTTTTTTAAATAGCTGAAATAAATTTCTACCACCTACATTAGAAACCCAACAATGCCACTTCTGAGTTTGTATGTTTACCTGTAATTTTCTTTTATGATGAGATATAAAAGGAGACCAATACATAAACTCATCCATCTTTTTGAGCTTAATACCATTGTTTCCTAATACTCTATTTATTAGATTAACAACTTTATTCATCTAATAGTTCTAGTAACCTTTCCAATTCTAAAACAGCATATGTCTTAGTTCTGTTTCTTTTAAATATCAACAAAGGAGCGTGAGAACCACTATTATTTTCCGCTTGTTCTAATGAACTCCATATATTTAGTTTTTCTTGATTTTTACATTCTACACTAAATGGAAATAGTCTTCTAGCGGCGGGAGATAAAAGTATATCTTCACCACTATCACCCATTGTAGTTGAGCGAACATCATCTTCTTCTAGTTGTTGGAATTTTTCGAGGATAAGGTCTCTGACCTGATTCTGTAACCTTTTACCCTTGTTCTTAGCTGAACGTGATTTCATCGGGATATTATTTTCTTTCTTTGGTTTTTAAAGTAACCTTATTTAAATATCAAATAAAAAGCTCAAATTACAATTTATTTTTCAACTTAGTATACTCACGTCTACCCCACTTTTCGGCAATCTCCTCAAACTTGTTATCATCATGGAAATCACCACCTTTTTGGACGGCAATCTCACCTGCCATGGAGTATGCTTTTTCGTATTTTTTTACACCCATCTTTTTTCTATCAAGAGCATGTTTGATTTCATGTAATACTGTAATTAAAAATTGTTTGACTGTAGGATATGATGGTCTTAAATTTATCGTATCGGTAACCCAATTATAATCCGCCATGTCTTTACCACGTGTAAATTTTATTTTAGATTTGAGTCCATATTTTTTAACTAATCTTTCTGCCGTATCCAAGTAGTCTATTCTTTCTAATAGTAAATAACCTGTAGTGTCTGTGATTGATTTTTTAAGAGATTTTAGTTTAGATGGCCACTCTTCTGGTTTGATAAAACCTGTTGCACCCTTTAGTCCTTTTATATTTGCAGTTGTAGAGGCTTCATATAAATTATCTAATATTCCTAATACTCTATCGTCAAATGGTTGTGGAAGATTCATTGTGTTATAATAACCCCAAGCCATATGTTCATGATTTATATGTGCATTTATTTTTTTATCACCCTTACATATAAAAACGTGAAAGTCTCCACCATTGTTCTTCTTAGCAACATGGGATAATTCAATATCACGATTTAGTATGATTTGGGTTTCTTCAGTAAACTCTCTATGAGCTCCCTCTTCAGGTGTTTCATCAGTATGTCGATGACCCTTTGGGATACCCCATCTACCACTCGTACTTTGAACACATAATAACTCGTCATTCACAACGTAGGCAATACCTGCTGCGTGTTTGGAATCTTTTTGTTCAACTATAGATGTAAGATTAATCATTTGACCATCTTACCAAGTTCTACAAGCCCAATATCTCGCTTTATGCTTAGGGCCTGGATTATCACAATTGTGTCTTGCTCTGAACGATTTACGAGCTTTTGGATTTGATTTACGTATTCTCATCGTACCACCTTTGGCATCACCACCTTGTCCAAAGTTTACTTTCACGACATTACCTTTATCGTTTTTAACGTAAACTTTAAATTTCTTGGCATCACCTTGCATTATTTTATTGAGCTTAACTTTACGACCTTGATATTCAGCCTCTTCCATTGGTTGTTTTTCAAACTCAAAAGTGTATCCACAACTTTCATTTTGATTTTCCCAATAGATATCGTAAACTTCTTTAACACAATTAGGCACCATCTTATCACCTTTTTTCTTCATACCTATCTGTTGATATCCAACCCAACAAGTTCCTCGTTTTTCGTTCATGCTTAACCTTTTTTCCAACTTCCGCCAGCGGCTTTATATTGTTTAGCTGCCCAAGCGTTTGCGTAAGCTGATGGATATACATCAAACTTCTTCTTAGCCTGTGATTTGTAATAAGACCACTTTGATGGATTTGTTGGAACGTTCTTCTCAAAGAACATTTCAAATTTTTCTTCTATCATAGCCTCTTTCACAATTGATTTAAGATTTTCTATATTCACTTTTTTCTTCTTCTTTTTCTTATCATTGTCTGCAGGATGACCATGTGCTTCCATTTTGACTGGTTTTAGTTGGTCGACTGAAATATTTTCATAGGTTTTATCACCAAACTTAATATCGACAATCTCAACCTTACCATCTTCACTTAATGAATGCCATACCACTTTTCCAATTCCTTCATTTTTTCGCTTAGGAGACCCCCAAGTCGCGTGATGGAATCATTGATGTTGAACGGATTTATTATATTTATCCATTTTTAGCTCCTTGTTGCTAATATTCTTTTTGCGTAAATTTCTTTGTCAGGTTCTATATCACCTGCTACCACATCTAATACAAATTTTATTGTCACATCGTTTGCTACCAAATCACCACATCTTGCTGTGACTGTTCCTTTTAGTCCATCTATTATGATTGAACCCGTGACCTTTGCGAAGTCTTCAAATAATTGTGTAGGTATTGTGTGTTTACCATCTTCAGGTTTCCATTCAGGTACAGAATAAACTGAATAACAAAAATCTCTATGTGGAGCTGGGAATGAATGAGGAACTGATTCGTCTATGATATAAACTTTATCTAAATTCTTTACATAATAAGGGTCTTCAAGAGTAACATCATACCAACCATATTCTTTGTCACTCTTATATGTAGCGTCACCCAACATATCATTGAGTGTCTTTAGGTAAGCATCTGCATCTTCATTTTTAAATACACCAGCTTCTTCTTTAAGTTGTAAAGTTGGTAATGGTTCACCGAACTTTCTTTCTGACATTAATTGTTTTAATTTAATCATTTCTTTTTCTTTCTTCCAGCACAATGTGCTTTTTGACTAAAACCTTTTGGGTTGTTACAATCAATACTTTTCTTATATTTTTGACTCCACTTTTTTTCTTTAACAACTTCATATAAGTGAAGACAGCCACAATCAAATTTTTCTACGAGATATCTATGCACCTGTTTTTACCTTGATGGTCTTTTGCCCTTTACTTCTTTCACCACCTTTTTTGGGGTCACCACCTTTTTTCTGTGCTTTTCTTTTTCTATTGACAAATGTTGCGATTCCCTTTTTACCAAGTTTCTTAGCCTTTGACTTTGATAGACAGGCTGCATACGCTCCACCCTCTTTACCATCACCACATTTTCCTAATTTTTTACCAGTAGAGGAATACCTATCCCAACCTCCACCGCCAGAACCACCTGCACCACCTTTACCAAACCACTTTCGTAGGTCTTCATTTGTGTAAGTTCCACAGAAGATACACTTATTATCTTCTATAAGTTCCAATACCTGTTTTGTTTTTTGATTCATTTTTTTCTAACCATTTTTTATATTGTTTAGCTGTTCTACCTTCTCTAGCCAATTTTTTGTTAGTCAAAATTCTTTTTCTTTTTCTATCTTTCGCATTTCTGTTCGGCATATTCTCTACCTATAATTATCAACTTTTACCATTTTCTTTATTTCCACCCATTACTTTTTCAACACCAGCGATACCAAAACACCCTAAAGTAATGTATAGAAAACTATTATAAACAAAGTCATTAATAGGTAAATCTAAACCCATATAACCTGTTATTAAATCTACTGCACTATACATTCCCATGATAGTAAATGATAAAAATCCAATGATTGTTTTTTCATTAAACTCATTTTCATCTTTAAATATATCTTTAAAAGCCATTTTATTTCCAATCCCAAAGTTTTACTAAGTTGTAAGTTATTCCAAAACCCCATATAGGTTCTGTCAATCCTGTAACCGCGTTGTAAGTAACTCCAACCATTGGCCCAAAAGATATTTGGTTTCTTGGTGGTTTTAGACTTATAGGTTTACTTTCTCCACCTGTAAGTCTCAATCCATCAAAGGATTTAC
>Ga0208669_1000477_pt1 | contig 16087 bp, 21 predicted proteins | sample 21_taG_FD_184095 | JGI IMG/M metagenome (GOLD analysis project Ga0208669, IMG submission 184095) | Marine viral communities from the Subarctic Pacific Ocean - 21_ETSP_OMZ_AT15319 metaG (SPAdes) (version 2) | ecosystem: Environmental > Aquatic > Marine > Oceanic | place: Pacific Ocean | collected...
CCTGATGGTACTACTGGTAAATTAACTGCTGAAGAGTTTGCTAAGAAAGGAGATGAGATGGTAGCTCAAGGAGTTAAGTGGGATTTTTCAGAGTTTAATAAAGTAATGCAAGGTGGTAAAGGACCTTTACTTGGAGTTGCTAAATTAATTCAAGAAGCAAGAGGAACTAAAGACGTATTCGTACTCACAGCTAGATCTCAAGAAGCTGCACCAGCTATTAAAGAATTTTTAGATAGTGTTGGTTTAAAAATTCCTTTGAAAAATATTACAGGATTAGGTAATAGTTCTCCTTTCGCTAAATCTAGATGGGTTATAGAAAAAGCTGCGGATGGCTATAATGATTTCTATTTTGCTGATGACCATATGGGTAATGTTAAAGCTGTAGAAGACGCATTGTCAGTTATAGATGTTAAGTCAAAAGTACAGCAAGCTAAATTCAAATTCAGTGAAAGTGTTGATAGAGATTTTAACATTATTCTAGAACATTCGCTTGGTATAGAATGGTTCAAAGACTATAGCAAAGCTAAGGGAGAAATGTTAGGGAAACAAAATCAAAAAAGAAAAATACATCCTTACTCTGCAGAAGATTTTGAAGGGTTGATATATCCTTTACTAGGAAAAGGCAAAAGAGGAGATTCCAACTATAAGTGGTTTGAAGAACATTTATTTAAACCATTTTCAAGAGCAATGACTGATCTAGATTCTGCTAGAATAAATTTAATGGATGATTTTAGAGCTTTAAAGAAAACACTAATCGCTCCTAAAACAATTAAAAAAATAAACTCTACAGGATTTACTAACGAAAATAGTATTAGAGTTTTTGTTTGGGATAAATTAGGAAAGAGTGTACCTGGTTTAAGTAAAACTGATTTAGCTGAAATAAATAAAGAAATAGAAAATAATCCTGAATTAAAATTATTTGCTGAAGAGTTAATTAAAATAAACAAAGGTGAGTATAAAGAACCTGGTAAACATTGGTTAGCAGGAACAATTACTACAGATCTGTACGAAGGATTAAACACTATAAAAAGAGCAGAATATTTAAAACAGTGGAAGGAAAATGTAGACATAATATTTTCTGAGAAAAACTTAAATAAATTAGAATCTAAATTTGGTCCTAAATATATTGAAGCTTTAAAGAATTCTTTAGGAAGAATGGAATCTGGTTCTAACAGAGCGTTTAGTAATAATAGACTTACTAATCAGGTATTAGATTATTTAAACAATGCCCAAGGAGTTGTAATGTTTTTAAACATGAGATCAGCTTTGTTACAAGGTATATCAAATGTAAATTTCTTGAACTGGTCTTTTAATAATCCTCTTAAAGCTGGTGTTGCTTTTGGTAACATGCCACAATATTCTAAAGATTTTATAGAGTTGATGAACTCTGATTATTTAGTTAACAGAAGGGGTGGATTATCAATGGATATACATGCGGATGAGGTTGCAAATAGTGCTAAGACTTCTAAAAACAAAGCTAAAGCAATAGTTAGTTATATAATAGAAAAAGGATATACTCCCACTAAGTTTATGGATAGTTTTGCAATAGCTTCTGGTGGTGCTACTTTTTATAGAAATAGAATAAACGATTTAGTTAAAAAAGGATTAAGCGAAGAAGAAGCAAGAGCTAAAGCTTACCAGGAGTTTGTAGAAGTATCAGAAAAAAATCAGCAATCATCTAGACCAGATAAAATATCTTCTCAACAAGCTAGTACTTTAGGAAGATTAACATTGAACTGGGCTAATACTCAAATGCAGTATGTAAGAATACAAAAGAAAGCAATTCAAGATATAGCTAATAACAGAGGAGATTTTAAAACAAATGTTAGTAGAATAGTTTATTATGGAGTTGTACAAAACTTATGGTTTCAAATGGCTCACTCAGCTATGTTTGCATTAGCATTTGGAGAAGATGATGATGATCCTGCTTTTAAAGAAGATAAGATAGAGAGAACTGCAAATGGAGCTGCTGATAATATTCTAAGAGGATTAGGAATTGGAGGACATGTATTTTCTGTACTTAAAAATATGGGTATAAAAATATATAAAGAATCAGAAAAAGATCGACCGCGATATGCAGATCAGTTATGGGAATTATTTAAGTTGTCTCCAGTTATAAGTTCTAAAGTAAATAGACTTAAGCAAGCAGCATGGCAGTTTGATTCTAAAAAGAGAAGACAAGAAATGATTGACAAAGGATTTGCTTTAGATAATCCAGCTTATGAAGCAGGCGCTAAAGTAGTAAGTGCTGTAACAAATGTACCTGTAGATAGATTGTTAATTAAAATGCAAAACATAGGAGATGCATTATCAGAAGAAACAGATGCGTGGATGGATATAGCTTTATTATTAGGCTGGCCAAGATGGACTTTAGAAGCAAAGAAAAAAGAAACTTCAAACTGGGGACCTACAAAAGAGAAAAAGAAAGATAGTTGGGGACCTAGTGGATACAAAAAAGAAAAATCATGGGGTCCACAAAAGTAGCATTAGTAACACCAACTAGAGGAGATAGACCTTTATTTAAAGATCAGTATTGGAATATAATAAAAAATCAAACTAGAAAGCCTGATGAAGTTATAGTTGTAGATTATCCTCCTATTAATGATAAAAAAGATTTGTCAGCTAGATACAAGAAAGGTATTAAAGAAGCGGAGGAGAAAGGTTGTAATGTAGTTTTATTATGGGAAGATGATGATTGGTATCACCCGCAATATATTGAATGGATCTTGGATCAGTGGGAAAAAAATAAACAACCAGATATATTAGGTGTAGAAGAAACATATTATTATCATATAAAAGTAAATAAATTTAAACATTTAGTACATGGTGGTCGGTCTTCTGCATTTTGCTGTTTACTAAAACTACCTTATAAATATAGTTACCCTCATGATGAAAACATTTGGTTTGATTTACACCTATTTAAGAATCATGCTAAGAAACATTTGAAAGTTAAAACAATTAAATTTGATGATAAAGTATATGCTATAGGTATAAAACATGGTACAGGTGTAACAGGAGGAGTAGGACATAAAATAAAGTTTCCTTGGGATAAAAAAGATGGTTTACAATGGTTAAATCAAAACTGTAGTGATAATGAGATTTATCAACAAATTGCTAAAAAAATATAAATGAAAAAGAAATGTTGGAAAGGCTATGTGGCTAAAGGTAAAAAGAAATCACCTAGTGGAAAGAAGGTTAATGGTAAAATAAAAATGGTTAACAACTGCGTAAAGAAAAAGTAATGGCTAAAAAAAGTGTTAATGCTAGATATGAAAAGCGTAATAAAAAAATGCGTTCAGATCATAAAAAAGAAACAGGTAAGACGTTAGGTAAGAGACAAACATCTGGTACAGGTAGTAGAAGAGTTTCTTTTGCTTGTCGATTTGCAGGTATGGCAGGTGGAATGACTAAACCTAATGGAGAGCCTACTAATTTAAGAATGGCTTTGAAAAAATGGGGGTTTAGTAGTAAAGGTGAAGCTAGAAAGTTTTGTAACAAACATAAAAAGAAAAAATGAAATATTTATCAACTTTAATATTTACGTTTTTAATATTAATAGGATATTCTCAATGTGATAATGGTACAAACTATTATCCATCGTTCATCTATACACCGGTAGAAGACGTTTGGGATTATGCTTCATCTTGTAATTGGGCTGGAGAAGTTATACAACTTAATGTAAAAGCAGGGGATACGTATGAGTTTTCTACATGTGATCAATATGGATTTACTCAAGCTGATTATGACACGCAAATAACTCTATTAGACGGATTAGGTAATTTATTAGATTTTAATGACGATTATGGTGGATGTGCAGGATATACATCTTACCTTAGATGGGTTGCTCCTTACAGTGGTACAGTTTACTTACACTTAAATGAATATTACTGTTTGACTAACTTTACATGCACTACAGTCATGATATATCGAACACCATCATTTGCTTTACCTATAGAGCTAATATCATTTACTGGTGAAATATTAGGAGGAGATATACATCCTGTAGTGATGATTAACTGGGAGGTTGCTTCTCAAGTTAATAACGATTACTATGAAGTACAGAGAAGTATAGATGTTGAAACTTGGAATACAATAAACACTGTGACAGGAGCCGGTAATAATAACACCCAAATGTCATACTCTATTTTAGATGACAATCCACTACATGGAGTTTCTTATTATCGTCTGAAACAAACTGATTATGACGGACAGACAGAATCGTTTAATCCTATATCAATTATAATCAGTTCAGAAGAAAAGATAGTTGATAAAGTTATAAATTTTATGGGACAAGAGGTTGATAATAAATATAAAGGAATGGTATTAGAAATATACCAAGACGGAACATATGTAAAAAAATACTATGAATAAGGAACAAAAATAATGGGCACCATACCCAAAGTTCCTGTAACCAAAAAGGGGATCTCAATACGAGGTCCCCTTTTTTATTTGTAAAAACTAGCGTTTTTAATATACTTATAATATTTAGTATTTCTAATATCTGTTAACTTATCTTTTTCCCATAGCCAATTTATTTCTTTTCCACCTTTATAATGTATACCATGACCTTTTAAAGTTACACCAGCATCCCATGCTTTTTTTCTTCTAGCATAGGTCTCGTCTCTTTCTTCTTTAGTTTTAGTACATCCATAATTAGGCATTACTCCGTTAAGTTTGTATATTTTATCTTGTGCACTAATTCTAACGGCATCTCCATAGTAATCAAAATTAGAATCATACTTATGTATCATCATTAAACTTCTTAAACTTTGGAAATAAAAATATGTAGCAAAAGGATTAGAACGTTCTTCTCCAGTATTACATAACATTAAATAATCTATAGTAGCTAAATTATAACCTTCTTTATTGATCTCTTCTAGTTTTTTACCTAAACTTCCATCTATTATAGGAAATAAATCACATCCATTATATATTGCCCAATCAGGTTTTTCTTTGTGAACTGTTTTTACCATTTCTTTTTGTAAGGCTTTCAAGTAAAACATTCCATCTGTATCAAATCTATGAGATTTAATATTGTTATCTTGTAACCATTCCCAACTTCCATCATTAGACATGTTATCTATTACGTATAAATCTAGATCATTGTCTATGCAGTATTGTAATTTGTAAGGAAGAAATTTAATTTCATTATAAATAGTAAGTATACATAATGTTCTCATATTTTATCTCCTTTATATAAAAATATTTTTTGTTTTCCAAATTGATGAACATTAAGTAAATTTAAGTTTAACAATTTGTTATATCTGTTTTCTACTTCATTAGTATCATTAAAAAATCTTACATGTCCTTTAGCGTTGTAACTTGGTACACTAAATATTATTGTAGATCCTTTACTCATCTTACTTATTATTTCTAAGTCCCATTCTATGTGTTCTAAAAACTCAAAAGCAGTAAAGAAATTACCTTTGTCTTTTATGTTGCTATTTTTTAAATCTTCAACATGAAAAGTAGTATTTTTATTTTCTGAATTTCGCTTTTTAGCTTGTGCAATAGCTTCATTAGAAAAGTCATAAGCGTTAATTGTTATATTAGATTTACTAAACAAACTTGAAAAATGACCAGGTCCACAACCTAGGTCTACTATATTATTGATTTTATGTTTTATTATATAATCATGAGCTATTTTCCAATTTGGATAATAAAATTTAACTTCTTCAGCTGGAAGTAGGTATACAGATCCAGCTCCCCCAGACCTGTATACTTCATCGTAATATTCTTTTGATTCTTCCATTTGTTAATTAATTTCACAAGCTCCACCAGCACAAGCTAATTCACCTGATAGATCTGTTTCATCTGTTGTTTCTACTATCTTACTAAGATCAACTTGGTTTAACGACTCCATCATTGTTTCATATTGAGCTTTATCAATATCTTCAAACGGGGCTTGAGTATAAGTACCACCATTATAAGGTAACACCGACAAACCGTTGTAATGTTCTCTGTTATCCCACATCCATTCACCTGCTGGTTCCCACTCTTCTTGCTTCAAACTTATTGTTGCTGAAACATTGTGAGTGTTAGATCCTTTTCTGTGGCCTGGTTTAACCCACTCAGTAGCTATCTTTTTAACTCTTTCTAACAATTGGAAAGGTGATTCAGTCCTAAGTATAGCACCTTCAGGAGCTTTCTGTGGAATAGATATTACAGCAGTGTCGTGTGGCCTGAAATATTCATCTTCTATTAGTTCTGGGTGGTATGTATTTAAATAACTATATATAGCTTCGTTTTTACCAACCCTAATCCTACGGACATAATAATCATTATGCCATGCATGAATACCAGATGATGTTCCTAACGCCAGAGATGTCGTCCCAGCAGGCTTCACGGTTGTGCATCGTGCAGCTTTATTAATTCCAATCAGCTTCGCGACCCTTGTGTTTTCCCTTTTTACAACTTGAGCGGCTTTCTCCATGTCGTATCCTAACACCGTTCCACTCCCGATCCCCGTCATGCTCACCCCAATCAGTGCGTCTTTTTCGGTTGTCTCTTGCCATACTTCTCTTAAATAGTGAAAGTCAGTGTAGCCAGCTTGTAACGTTCCGATAAACGCAGCAGCTTTAACTCTATTGTTTAGATCTTCTTGTGATTCAAGATCTGAAACATTAACTTCACATAAGTTACAAAATTGATAAGGTCTTAATGCTATTTCACAGCACGGATTTGTACCCCAGTCCTTATCATTGTTAAAATAAATGCCAGGTTCACCAGCACCACTTTTTTCTACGCGTTCCCATAAATTCATAAAGTAATCTTTAGTGATTTTATGTCGCATTAAACATGCAGAGTTATTAGCTCTACCTCTTTGTGGGTTTGTCTCCCACCAATCTCCAGATTTACAAGATATCATCTCGTGATCATCAGCAGAGAATAAAGATATTAACGCTGCTCTTCTGATACCACCTGCTAATACAGCATCTGCTATATGGCAAACAATATCATGAACTTCTACAGTCGTCAACTGATCTCCATCTTCTTTTGATTGTAATATTCCTTTAAGTTTTACTAAACATTCTTTTAAAGGCTGTGGGCCAGGAGCTTTACCTCCTGACGTCACTAGCTGAGCACCTTTAGGTCTTATGTCTGAGTAATCGAAACTAATTCTTGACGATCTTCGATCACCCATATAAGACTTCATTAACACTTTAATTGCATCAGCCCAACCTTCAATTGAATCACCAATTAAAAATCTTCTCCTACGTTTTTCATAAGGTTTATTTATAGGAGGTAATTTACTTACATGGTGATTCTGAACAGAGTAGCCTACACCGGTTCCTCCCAGAAGTAAAAACATTACTTCGTGGAAAGAATCTACATGGTCAATAGGGAGATAAGCGCAGTTGTATACTCTGTTAGGAGATATCTCAATTGGCTTACCGCCGAATTGTAAACTACGCATACTTGGTAAAACCTTCTTTTCATATACTAATTTATAAACATCATTTATTTGAGCCGCTAATTGCGGGTATGTTTTAATATGCATTGCTTTATTCCTATCCACCAGTTCTTCCCAGGTTTCTCTTCGTTGAGCTTCAGGTAAATATTTAGCATATTTCATATGTACTGTGATATTAGATAAGATTTCACTTGCTAGTTCCATTCTGTTCTGCTTTATTTTTTTCTTTTACATTTTCCTCCATCTCATTTTTTAATTTTTCGATGGCGTCTTCGTATCCGGGCATAAGTTTTAATGTTTCTAATGTCCCAACACCAAGTTCTCTAAGATGAGTTAACTCTTGTAATACATGTTGCATTAACCGAGTTAAAGACTCAATCTTGTTTTTCATTTCCAGTAATGTCTGTTCTTTCATGGTATATGTTTATACACAAATCAACTAAGGGTAAGTAAAACACATGGGAGGTTTTTCCGCCAATTTGGCCTCCATAAGTTCTCATTCCGATTAATAAACCTGGATATAAACCTATACTTAAATCCCAATTCCTCATTTGTATTGTTTTTCAAATTCTATTAATTCTCTATATTTCAAATATCCTTTCTGTTCAATACTCCATTTAATAAACTTATCAACTTGTCTATTTTTATATTGTATCCTAGCTACTGCTTTTTTCTGGAGAGGATTAGTTCTATAGTTATGTCGCACTCTTTTTGATTTTGTGGTTTATAAATTGTAAAACCAGGCAAATACATTTGAACATATCTTTTAAACAGCTTCCATCTTATTGGAAAAGATTCATTAGGTCTTCCTTTACACTCGATTATAAAGTCTTTACCTACGAAATCTGGAGTATACTTTATTCCTAAAATATTTTTATCTCCTCTGTTTTTATATTCTCCTTTGCTATTTGCACATCTCTCATATACATCACTTTGAAATTTAAAAGTGTGTATTAGTTCATACGTTTCTCCCTCGTATGTGGCTTTTATGTTAGCTGCTTTTAAAGCTTTATACATGTAAGCTTCTAGCCCAGAGGCAAAAGTAAGACCATCCACAACGGTCTTCTTTGCTCTAACTGGTCCTTTTTTCTTCTTTTTACCCCGCCACATCTGAAACGTAATAAGGAATTCCCACCCCATCTCCCACTTTGTCTTTAGCTTCGTTCAATTCATCTTTAGCAGCTTGAATATATAATATTGCATCCATCAGTTCTTCTTGAACATCGTTAAGATATCCGGCTAGATCTTTATGTCCACCAGTTCTTTCATCATGTAATGTTCTACCATACTTAGCAAAACCAACATCTGATCTTGATACAAACTTATCTACTACTCTTTCAACCACTGGGTCTCTAAATTTAATTGTCTTCTTTTTCATCTTTATCATCTTTAATCCACATAAATATCGCGAACAATCCTAGTAAAAACATTGCTCCGAACATTAAATACATTTGAGTAAATGCTGCTATTGGCTCACCCATTTTTTACAAATGTTCCGTTAACCATTTTACCTTTACGGTTTTTGATCTCATCGTAAGCAGTATCAATACAAGTTTCAATTGATGTTCCACCTAACATGGCCATATTAGTTAATACTACGACCATATCGCCTATAGCATCCATAAACTCCATATCATCTTCTTTGAGTATAGCTCTACCTAATTCACCAGCTTCTTCCATCAGTTTACAGAACTGAGTTTTAGTATCACCTTTGTCATATAACCCTCTTTCATCAGCCCAATCCCTGATCTTTTGAAACCTATCAGTTTCTTTAACTTCTAAGTCTTGATAAGTTTCACGTAGGTTTACCGATTGTGAATGTGATATTAATTCTGCCTTCATTGCTTCTATATGTTCTAACGCTTTATCAGCAGCTTCCCTAGCATTGACCTTGGCTTGTTTAAGGTTTTTGTTAATGAACTTTTCAAAGAAAGCTTTGTTATAAATATAGCTACGCTTCGTATCATACATCGATGATTTAGCGTTATCGACAATCCAATTGACTGTCTCTCTGTCTAACTCGAATTTACCAAAAACAGTTTCCCATGTTGTACCTAAATTATCAACTAAGTTACCCTTAAGTTTGTTTAACGGGTATGGAAATGTTGATGTCATTTCTGTTGCGTTTATCTTCATATCTTTACTTAAATTTTTATATTCTACTCTGTCAATCTTATAGCCATAAGACTGTTGAAGTTCTATCTCACGTTTTGATATATAATCTATATCGTCACTGTGATCAAGAACTTCATATTCGTCTGGAAAATATCCCTGTTGTTTTGTTACCCTATTATTAAGATCACGTGTGACCCCAATCTTTTTACCCGGTATGTGGTATAAATAATACATTATTTTATCCATAATAATTTGCCTTTCTTGTAGTAAGCCATTCTTGTTTAAATCTCTTTCATACAAATGTAAATTGTGTGCAAAATGGAAATATGAACCGATCTCATATCCTGTCCTCTCTGCAACAACCTTCATCAGTTCTGAAAAACAATATTGATCGTTACAGAAACCGAACCAGAGATCATTAGATCGCATCGTCACACACATCTGCAGTCTATTATTTACAACTGTAAATTGAACCGCGTATGTACATGGAGTATCTTTACGATACTTATTTATTTCCTTACCATCATATATTGATATTGCAGCTTTCCTAGTGTTAGGATTATCTTTTAATTGCTGTACAACTTTATCTAGTTGATGAGCTCGTTCCCATTGATAACCATAATTAGAGTTAACTAATTTTTTAGGTCCTAAAGCCATACGTTCCCATATAGCAGGTACTTTACCGTATAACTCACCTAGCTTATCAACTGAATCATCACCTGATAAGTACCATTCCCATTCAGCTTCTGCATACTTTAAATTCCAATCCCTGTACCAAGTGTCTATGTGGTTATCTGCGGGATTATTTATATAGAATCCTACATTGAACATAGCTTTAGTACCATCAAAACCAACTCCGTGTTGATCTATAAGATTGTAATAGTATTCAAATGCTTTTTCTGCGTTTTTAAAATTTTCCATTTAATTATATTTATCGTAGTAAAACCTGTATAGTTCAAACATCTTATCGTAAAGATCATCTGGACCATATTCTTTTGGACTAGTTGTTTTCTTTCCGTTAGCTGTAACTTCTAGCACCCAACTTTTACATTGAAAACCAGCTACAGTTGCTAAAGCTCCTATAGTAACACCATGGTTAATACACCAACTATAAGCTTCTAAATTCTTAGGATCTCCCCAGTCTGGAGGTTTACATACTGTTCCTTTATTTGCTAGGTTTATTCCCATGGCATTTTATCTTCTAATTCAGGTTTAATTTCTGGTATGAAGCAACCTGATTTGTGTTCCCATGTAAAGAAAGCTTCTCCTTGGTTTTCACCTAAGTTTTGGAACTTAACTTTAAGAACTTTAACTTTAGTTGTTTTCTGTTCATAGTCTCTATGTACTAACAACCCGTGATAACTTGCATCGTACCATTCGCCACCACCTTTAATGTTATACATTGTTGGCTCTTCAATTTTACCATCATTATTCTTATACATCTTAGTTGGATGAGCTACAATAAATACTAACACATCATACTTCTTAGCAAATATCTCTATCTTAGTTAAGTACTCCATAGTATAACGATTAACATCCTCAGTTTGGCAATCAACATCTCTTACTTTATTGTAAGGATCTATTACTAAACATTTGATACCTTTTCGTTTTACTAGCTCAGCACCTTTACGTAACACAGACTCTAACGTATATCTCTCCATATCTATGAAAAAGAAGTTATCATTTATATGATCTGCTACTTCATTCCATTTAGCTTTACCTATATCAAACTTACTAGGCATATCACCCCATACTTTACGCATTAGCTTGTGAGCATGCAGATAAGTAGGATGATTTTCAGGAGATGCAAACGCAGTTTTCCAACCATAGTTTTGGTTATAGCCTACAACCATTTGATCCACCCAATCAGATTTACCTGAAGATGGAATACCGGTTACAGTTATAAACTGACCTGTATATGTACTAAATATATCATCAAAGTTTTCTAAACCTATTTGAAACCCAGGTTTAAACCCGTTTTCAACAAAATCAGTTATATCATCTTCAATGTCTCTAAACGTTGTTACGTTTTCTAGAGGTACAGGTTTTGCTTTAGTTATTCTATCTTTTAATGCTTCTTTACCTTCTTTTAATAGATATTCATTTGCGTCTTTGCAATCTTTAAAATCTACTAAGAAACAAACCTCAGCACCCAGTCTTCGTATTAACTCAGCTTGTAAAGCTTGACCAGGGGCATCAGAATCAACTGCTAGTATTATCTTTTCTTTATCATCAAAGTAATCTATACAGTTGTCTAAGTAATCTAAGTTATTAGTATTTAAGGTTGCGCCATTCGGAACTGATATAGCGTTAGATATACCTGCTTCATGTAAAGCCAGTACATCCATTTCACCTTCGGTTATTACACACCAATCGTGACCAACAATATTGTCTATATTATAAAATACTTTTTCAGCGCCTTTATATAACTTAAAGTTTTTACGACCATCTCTGTATTTTACGTTTATAAGTTCACCACCTACATAATAATTAAACTGTATAGTGTTTTCTTGTTTAGCAGTTTGTGGCATATATTCAGATCCAGTAGACACTTTTAATTCATCTAATGTATCTTTACATATACCTCTTTGAGTAAACCATTCTAAAGCTTTATCATCTACAGGTGTTTTATGTCCGTGATCTGGTTTAACATAAACCTTTTCAGCTTTGCCTTTACGTTTGTAAGTATGTAGTTGTATTGTTGAATCACAATTATGACAAGTACCTAATCCACGCTCCCAATCGTAAGAACAGCATTTAGCTTTCTTGTTCTCAGGTTTCCTAGAAGATGAACACAGGGGACAAATCCCCTGCGTTTTACCTACTTCTAAGCCGTGCTGATTAAAGTTGTCAATTGTAAAACCATTGATTTCTTTATCTTCGACTTGCATATTTGATTATATTAAAATGGTAAATCATCTTCTGCTTTTACCTTAGCAGCTGGTTTTTGAGGTTGGTCTCCAAAATTCGGCTCTGGAAAATCTCCATTAGTCCAAACTACTTTGACGTTGCCTAAGTAGGTCTTTTCAACTTTAGCTTCTCTTTCCTCTTTGGATTGATCAACTATCACTGGACCTTGATTACCAAATTGGTCTGCTTCATCGTTAATAGTTATTGTAATTGGAAGATACCTACCCTTTTTTCCTTTGTATATTTTCTCTTTTGGTATCGCGTCTAAATTAATATTCGCTTTCACTATTCCTGCCATAATTTATAAGGTTTCGTTAATAAAATATTGTTGAGGTTCAAAGTCCTCAGACTCGTGAAACAATTCATACATTTCACAAGCTTTTTCTAATTTGTCCTTGCCTGACTTGTAAAAGTCTGGTGAACAGTCGAACAAGCCAATCTTGCCCGTATTTTTATCAATAGCTATAAAAACCATTTCATAACCAAATAATTCTCTGTAGATGTATGCTTGAGAATCATAATTGTATTTCTTAGCATTCCACCTGAATTTATCTAAATCACTAGTTGTTTTTAAATCTATGATAAGTTGTTCCTCGTGGTTTAATATGTCAGCTTTACCTTTCCACATTTGACCATTGATCTCTGCAATAGCAGGTTCTTCATAGTCTACGTGTGCAACAGTTGGAGATATTAAGTCTCTACAAACATTGTTGTTCATCATCTTATCTACTAAAGCTTCGATCATATCAACTTCATGTTGTAATAAACATAATTCACCGCCTGACATTTCTTTATACACTTTGGTATTTCTACTACTTGACTCTATTATCTTGAAACTTTTAATTTTGTCAGGTTCTAGAATCGCTGTGTGGAAATAACCACCTACTAAAAAGTTTGGATTGCTTTTAGTAGGTTTGTGTAAGTCCAGAGGATTTTTAAGTAACGTTTTAATGTTAGAATTGCTTAGATATTGTTGTCCAAACTTACCATAGTAATGTTCGTCTATTCGTAACTTATCTATTATTTCTTGTTTTTTCATAACGTTTCTTGTAATAGTTTCTCTTGCTTGGCTGATACAATATATTTATTCTTTATTGTATCCATACTACCACCTTTAGCTATATAATCTATAGCTTTAGTTAAACCAGCTTCTGTTAGCTTTTGTTTGGTTGTACCATTTTTGCCATGAGTGTTTGTCGCATCACTGTCTTGCGTATCGTCTATAAGGAATAAATTCCCTAAAGCATATTTCTTTCCATAAGAAGACGCAGCTCCATATCGTTGAGGCATTTGCATACCTTTTTGATCTGTATCAATTCCTACAATAGCAGTAGCTTCTAAAAAAGCTTCTTCATCTATTATTCTAACTGTAGTCTTTATTACAGGTTGTTCAGAACTTCCTGGCTTCATAGTTAATAACTCTTCGTTTATTACTATGCTACAATTTAACTCCTTTAAAAAGGGCTTTGTTGCTTCTAGGATGTCTTCGGCAGATCGGAAATAATACTTACCGAATGAATTAAATCTACTCTTTTTCGATTTGAATTCAGTTTGGATTTTTGTCAGTTTTTCGTTGATCGTCATATATATATAATTACATATTTAATTTAACATTTACAATGGTAACTCACAGATAATCAAGCACTTGCGAGTGATCTACGTTCTCAATTAATTTCTCTACAGCTTGCTTTTTTAGCTCTGAAACTCTAACATAAGCAGACACTCCAGAGATAGATAAATACTTTGCTATTTGTTTAGCATTGTGTTTATCACAGTCGAGACCATAGCTCAAACGCAGTACATGATATTCATTGTGATTAAGGTGTTTCTTTAATATACTGTCTAAATAAATATTTAACATACCTAAATTATAAGGTTCAGATGTATCAGGTATATTATTTACCCATGATCCATCCTTATCTGTGTCATGTCGCTTAACTGCGTCAATGCTAAGGAATATACTATTAAAAAACATTTCAACCATTTTCTTGTCTTTACCGTTATCCTTTCGGATCTCGTTAAGTTTGTGTTCAGGTATACGAATATCACCTCTATTAATATCAATAGCTCTACGTATATGTCCTCTAATTCTTTTAGCTAAAAAAGATTTTAAAGTACGTTCTTGATCTTCGCTTTCTCTTAGCGATTCGAAGTCTATTTTATTAACAGCTAGTGTTAACGCTTGACTTCCAGCTTGTATAACATCCATTATACTCATTACACCTGAAGCTTGTTGTGAAGTAGAGAATTTTCTAGCAATATTTTCTACAAGAGGTAGAAATAGCACATTAAGTTCTTGTGGAGTATAATCAGCAAAACAACTAATGTGACATTGCTTTTGTTTTATATACTTTATAGAATCTGTAATATCTTCTTTCCATCTAATATAGTTTTTTACATTATATTTTTTCATAAGTTATTATTTAAAAGTTCTTTCTCTTTCTTCAACTCATTGCCCATAGTACGATAAATAGTTCTATCAGAACAATCAAGGTACATAGATAATTTGTTAATGGTAATTTTTTCTCCAGTATCATTAATATGGAGCATTGCATTATATATATCGTCTTCATGCACCATCTTTGATTTACCACATAACATACCAGTTATTCTAAGTTTCTCTTCAGGTGTTAAATAGCAATTAACATTGAATATAACTTTTCTTTTACGGTTGCTAGGTGGTTTATCTAGATCAGACATGCTGACTTCATATATAATTTGTCTGAGCAGTTGTCGTGGTATTATGAAAGTCATAAACCCATTACTAGGCTCAGTAATGATTTCAGCCACTTGCTCAAAATCGTTTTGGTCCATACCGGGATTCAAATACCATAAAACTAATAAATGCCACTTCAGTGATTTATAAGTATTGATTTTCGCTTTACTTCTAAATAATTCGTAACATTCATATGTACCATTTGCATAGTATCTTCCCCATGGGTGCTCGACTGTGGGAGTTTCTGTGGGTACTGTGCGGTATATAATTTGTCTCCGGTTTAACCAATCTAAATTTCTATCGTATGACAATAGGTCCTTATTCAATATCTTTAGGGCTTTTGTCACAGTCTTCGTTAGCGTATTGGGTTTTAACATCTCCTAAACACGCGTAATACATTTCTTTTTCAGAATAATACTCTTGTATTAATTCTTGAAAATCTTTTTTTGTTGCTCCCATAATTATAGGTTTAATAGGTTTAGTCGTCTACGGTATTTCTTTTGTAGACTAATATTGGTTTGTATATCCATTCTTAATAGTTCCCAATCGTCTTCATCGTACTTTGTTACTACATGCATAGCATCAGCAAATATTTGTTCATGGAGTTCTACAATTCTTCTTTCAAGATATTTTATATGTCTTGATTTTCTTGGGTTAAATTCTATTTTATTCATACCTACGAAAGCCCATACCGTTTCTGGTATGAGCTAACACATTCTTGTATGTTTTTAGGTCAAGTTACAGCGCCACACTCGCGCCAATGTTATTCGTAGTATTTATCTAAAATTTTATCAGCTACTTCCATAGTGATCTCGTTATCTAGATATAATTGAAATATTAATTTTCTCATAATTTTAAAAACCTACCAATTCCACCCATGGAATTTCGGTATATATTTTTTCGTCTTTATTTGCTACTGTATGCTTTTCACC
>Ga0208669_1000478_pt1 | contig 16080 bp, 25 predicted proteins | sample 21_taG_FD_184095 | JGI IMG/M metagenome (GOLD analysis project Ga0208669, IMG submission 184095) | Marine viral communities from the Subarctic Pacific Ocean - 21_ETSP_OMZ_AT15319 metaG (SPAdes) (version 2) | ecosystem: Environmental > Aquatic > Marine > Oceanic | place: Pacific Ocean | collected...
ATCATAAGCAGTTTCAATCTCTTTAGCATAATACGCACCTCTAAGTGCAGCAGACCAAGAACACTCGTATTCTTGTTCAAATTCAGTTTCTGCCATATCTTGTTTCGCAAGTGCCAATTCTTCATCATCTAATATCCCTGTTTCACTCGCCTTATATAAGAATCTAGCCCATCCCTTCTTCTCTGGTGCTGAGTGGTATAAATCATAAAATTCGTTCTTTCCTTTTGGTGTACCAATAAATATGGCATACCCTTTTCTATCTGATAGTGCGGGCCTTATAACCTCAGAGAACATCTTAGGGTTCATCTGAGCGTACTCATCGAGCACGACCCCGTCTAAATAAATTCCACGGAGTGTGTCATAATTGTCAGCCCCGTACAACTGTATCCTAGCTCCCATAAAGTCGGCTCTTAGTTCTGCCTCATTAAACTTTACTTCTGGAAACACTCCACACAATCTCTTTAATTCATCCCAGGCTACTGTCTTAGCCTGTTTAAATAGAGGTGCTATATAAGCATATCTAGGTGCTGGCTTACCAGATATAACATCCTCGACAGCACTTTTAATCAACTGATTAATAGCAAATACTGTCTTACCAAACCTTCTATGACATACAACAACATTAAATCTATCTAGATTAGTATGTATTTCGTTCTGTAATTCCCTGGGTGTATAAGGAATTACTACAGTTTTTCTCTCCTCTGACATTATTAGTGCACGCTGTCGTCTTTATCCCTTAAAATTTGATTCGCATCTGCAATATCGGCGGCATCCTGTGCCCACTTAATGTCAAAGGTTCTATCCTCTACAACAACAGTGTGTTTCGGAGACCAGCCAGCTTGTGTCTTAAGCCAGAATGTAGTCATACTAGGAGATTCACCTGATACTGCCATCTCATAAGCCACACCAGCAACGCGGGCGGTGCGCTTTTCCTTACCAACTAGCAAATTATGTGAAAAATATTTGGTAAGAGTAGCATTACTAATACCCATAACTTTAGATATAGTATGTTGGTCTAATCCTATAGTAACCATCTCTTCTACCTTAGAATAATCATCGTCAGTAGGCTTATATGTCTGTCCTCGCTTGATTCTAGACTTTTTACCACCTGCTGCTTTAGAAGCTGCTGACAAGCCGCCACTGGGCCTGCCTCTTTTGCGCTCAATCTTGATTACCGCATCTGAAGGAACAATTCCTTTGGAAGAAGCTACTGCATATCTTGCTTCTTCTTCTAGTTCCTTCTCAATTTTTCTTATTTCATCTTCTGATTCAACAGAGATTTTACCTTTTTCAGCCATAAGTAGTATTATACCTTAAATAATATTGTTTTCTAGTTTAATTCCTAGAATATTCTAAAGTATTTTTATTTTATTCTATATAGTATTACTTCTTTAGAGTCTCTCTAGGAATAAGTCTGGTTTAACTTAGAAAAGATAAACAATATTATACCATATAATTCTTGTAAAAGCAAGTTATTTTCTATGTTTTTTCTAAAATATATTATTATGCGCGAAATATGCCCAAAAAATAATAATTTTACCTGTGGGTGGGTTTCGGTCGGGATGAATTTTTTTCTTTGGGTGGCCCGCCCTCGACTCTCTGGCGATCAGGCGCGGACTCTCGCGGGTGAAAATTTGGCACGAGCGCCCCGCGAATTTTCGACGATTGGCGCGGATAATTAGCGACGCCAATTTCGTAGAATTAGCGACGCCAATTTCGTGGATTGATACGAAAAAATAATCGACTCGTTTTTCATAGATTGATATATAAATTTCATTAATAAATATCACACCAAAAGTTTTAATATCTCGACGAATATTTCGAGCATAAATAAACAGCCTGGCAGAAAATTAAAATCAATAACGGGGCAATAATTAGCGTCGCCAATTTTGAGCCAAAAATACGATTTAAGAATGATCGAGGCAAACTATTGAATAACCCGTCAAAAGGGGTATAATTTTAATTAATCGAGTAGTGAACTTAACATTCTCACACGATTGGCAACGGCTTCAAGCGTTGCCGTTTTTTGACAGCGTTTGAAGTCATTTTTTAACACCAAAAATAAGGCGGTGAAAAATGGCAAAACAAAGCCAAAAAAATGAAGTAGAAGAAAAGGTTATTAAATTTCAAAGCATTAAAGAAGCTAATGAATATTTAGAAGCCTTAGATATAGAAGCACTTAGTAATAACGAAAAAGAAGTCGCTTCTTCGATTGATGAGTTAAAGTTAAAGCGCGAGTATCTAAGCGTTGCTATACGAAAGGTTTTAACTGGCAAAGAAGCAAGTAGAGAGCCTTTAAGGAAATTATATCAAGGGTTATTTGATACAAGGGCAGATACTCACCAATCGAAAGAAGATAGAGAAAAGGCAAAGCGTCATATTGCTGTACTGAAAAGGGCAACAAGAACGGCGACAGATAAAGAAGCCAATTCTCGCGGGTTATGGGCTTTTGATTATTCAATAGTTTGCAATACGATTGAAAATGGAAATATTGCAAAGTTTGACCAGAAGAAGCACAAAACCGACGACGACAGCGACGATAAAAAGACATCTAATGCAACACCAGATGTCGACGCGGTTTTCGATTTTGTTATTAAGTATTTCAATCAAGCGGACTTTGGAAATTTAAGTTTAATTGTACAATCTAGATTTGACTTAGAGAATCAAGGTTACGACAGCGACGAAATTATTTTCGTTGGTGCAACGGGCAAAAAACCCGCGCACTTTGAGTTGAAAAAAAGCGCTTAATAATCACTTCATTTAATTGAAGCCAAAGCAGAAAAACCCCGTTTAAAAGCGGGGTTTTTTTTCGTCTATAAAAAAGGGCTGCAACGCTAAAATTTTTTTTAAAATCTCTCTCAAAAATTCGAGGCTCTCGCCTGATCACTAGAAATTTTTTTTTCAAATATTTTTTATTTTTTAGATTTAAAATCTCAATTTCTGCCATTAGTTTTGAATTATTTTCAATGGATAATAAAAGGATAATATTTGCCAAAATATGCCATATTTGATGTAATTGCTTAAAAAGTAAGCAATGGATAAGCCCAAATTTGCCCGTATTCAAGAGATAATGACATTAGCCATACCTAAGCAAGGGTAAGCCAAACGGCTTGACATATGAGCAGATAAGGGTATAATTGTATTTGTGGGTTGGATTTGCGCCCCGTTGGTGGCGTCGTTAATAATTGGCGACGCTAATTTTTAAAAACAAAATAAGGCGGTGTTGATATGTTAAGTATTGATTACAACTTTATTGAAGAATGCAATAGTTATGTCATAGCGTTACATCAAGGCACAACGATTGTTAAGATTAACAAATCTGCATTCAACGATATAGATGCTAAGTACACCAAGAAGAAGAACGGCAAAATTCTCTTGGCTTGTCCGCAATCTGATAAGGGATTGCTTAATTTTTTGCCAGTACAATTTGTTTATAAAAGGATAGTGAGAAAAGGCGCTGTTTCTTTTATATCATAGGTGCGCGTATGTTAGAGAATTTACTTTTAGACATATTTATATTCATATGCGTGATAATCGGTTTATCTTGTGTATTCATTGACTTCTTTTTAGATATGAACGACAAGATAAACCAAAAATATAAGGAGTAGTTATGTACACAGTATGGGTTGGTGGAACAGAAGTTACTGATAATTATGTAACTTTTGAGGAAGCGTACCTGATCTATGAGAAATATCGTAGAAAAGGATATGATGACATTATTGTTCAATACGAAAGACGAAAGTAAGGAGTGATTATGGACTATGATAGTACAGTAATGATGAATAATGAATTAAACGCTGTCAGAGAAACGGATGCGGAATATGCCGCACGAGTTGTAAAGATGGCGCAGAAAATGTATACAGTTGAAGATATCGCTAGTATATATAAGTCAACTACTGGCAGATATATTGCTGATGATGTGCCAGAGTTTTTAGATGAACTTCAGCAGAGGATAAGATAATTATGGCAATGCGTGATTGGTCTGGAGATGCCACTAAAATCTTCAAAGGTAAGACAGTTAGTAGGATAGAATATCTAACGGATAAAGAAGTGGATGATATGCTTTGGTACAGTAGAGCACCAGTCATAGTATTCACTGATGGTTCTTGGATAATTGCTAGTGCGGATGATGAGGGCAATGATGCTGGTGCGTTCCTTACATCCGATAATAAAATGAGTGTGATACCAGTAAACGGGAGGTAATTATGGAAATAATTAATAATATAAATCCAATACTAACGCTGAAACAAGCGTTGGATATTATAGGCGGGATGTCCTTTCCCAGGAAAATGGAAGTACCAGCCATTGGATTGCCCATAAAATATTGTAGAACTGGTAAGAAATTAAGGGTACTACAAGATAAGAAAGGGCGAGTTACTGTCTGTTCTAATTGTTATGCGGGTAAGGGTGCATATATTCAATATGAATATAATGTAGCACCCGCACAAGAACGAAGAAGAATAGCGATAGATAATCCACGATGGGTAGATGCCTTTGTGTATATACTCACACATCAAAAACAAATACTCAAACATAAAGCCTTTAGATGGCACGATAGTGGGGATATCCAGAATCCTGATCATCTGGATAAGATTGTCCAGATTGCAAGGCGCACCCCTAATATAAGACACTGGCTGCCCACCAAGGAAGCAAATGATGTGCGAAATTATAAGGGGGATATACCAGATAATCTTGTGATAAGGCTGAGTGGAACATTCGTGGATGGAAGTCCACCCAATTTCAAACATACATCTGTGGCAACTTCAGATGTGGATAAGGTAACTTGTAATGCGAGTCTACCTAAGGACCATCCCAATACACAGAAGGGATGTCAAAGTTGTAGGAAATGTTGGGATGCGACAGTAAAAAATGTTGCATATTTTAATCACTAAAGTAAGGAGGATGTATGGCTATTTTAAAAGTATGCCCAGAGAAACAGTTGGAACTCTATAAAGACCAGCAAGGGAAGATAATTACTGTTGAATTTGTCAAGAAGGATGGTACTGTTAGACATCTGAATGGCAGATTTGGAGTACATAAATATCTTAAGACAGATAGTGGAAATAATTGGACAAAGGATTATAACAGACACTATCTAACCATATTCGATATGAAGAAAATGGATTATCGAGTAATCAATCTAAAGACTGTGTTGAATGTGAAAGCAAGAGGTCATCAGTACCTGATCATAGACAACATCAAGAAGTGGGTGATGGGATGAAAGATGAATCAATGTATATGTATGGATATACCCTAATAGATGAATGGAATGTCGAGAGATGGTCTGTTCGGATAGAGGATTTCTGTACAGTATTTAATTCAACAGAGTCACTTGCATCTGACTCATTAGCGGGAGAGAATAGTTATCTATTCACTTCTAAAAGTGAGCGGGATAAGTGGGCTGATGCACAAGACCAAGAGTTATATGAAAAATACCACGAGAAGTATGGTAATTTGATGGACTCTTGGAGGGATAAAGGTGTCAGTCCAGGTGATTTTTTTAGGGAGGATATATGATTAATGTATTGAGTTTGTTTGATGGCTCAAGTTGTGGACAGGTCGCTCTTAACCGAGCAGGTATTCCATATAAGAATTATTTTGCATCAGAGGTGGACCCTTGGGCTGAGAAGATTACGCTCAAGAACTATCCCAACACTGAGTGTGTAGGTGATGTGAATTTTGTGAGTGGGATACAGCTACCAGATATTGACCTGATCTTAGCGGGCTCACCTTGTCAGGGATTTAGTTTCTCTGGCAAGGGGTTAGCGTTTGATGACCCTCGCTCTGCTCTGTTCTTTGAGTTCGTAAGACTACTGGATGAATGTCGTAGGTACAATCCAGATGTCAAGTTCTTACTAGAGAATGTGAGGATGAAGCAAGAGCATCAAGATGTGATAAGCAAATACCTAGGTGTTGAGCCTATCGCTATAAATTCCAGCCTTGTATCCGCACAAAATAGATATAGATTGTATTGGTGCAACTGGGATATAACTCAGCCCGAAGACAAGGGGATACTGTTAAGAGATGTACTTGTTGAGGGATTTGGTGATAGCGTAGCCGATCAGGGCAAGACAGTCAAGAGTATTAATGTGGATAAGTCTGCTTGTCTATTGGCTAGAGATTACAAGGGATTTGGCAACCAAGCTATGACTGGAGTGAGGACTTGTGAGCTGAGAGATTATGATAAGGATGAGGAGTGTCACCATATAGGCACAGCCCTAGATATAAATGGTCACGACATACTCAAGCGTGTGTATTCTGACACAGGTAAGAGCCCTACCTTAAATACTATGGGCGGTGGCAATCGTGAGCCGAAAGTTCTGGTTGCCAGGATGGTAGGTAGAAGGATAAATCCTGAGACAGGTAAGCGTGATGATTACAATCACGACATACCTATCAAGCAAAGGCTTGAGCCTAGAAAGGATGAGAGATCAGGTTGCCTCACCACTGTAGAGAAGGACAACCTAGTGGTAGAGAAGGGAACATACCGCCCACTGCTACCAATAGAAATGGAAAGATTACAAACACTACCCGATAACTATACCGAGGGAGTGAGTAATACCCAACGCAAGAAGATGTTGGGCAATGGATGGACTGTCGATGTGATAGTACACATACTAAAACAAGGAGGATTTAATGAGCAAGAAAAAAGATGAAATCATAGGCAATCTGAGTGATAAGATTGGTGACTTAGAAGCTGAGATTTCTCGTGACTTAAGGCTTGTGAATGTCAAGAATCTAGAGAGTGAGATTGCTAGATTAAAGCAAGAGGTACACGAGAGAGAGTTGGATAGAAGAAAGTTTCTCTGTATACTAGAGGATGTGGATGATTTCCTAACAACAAATCTAATACCAAAACTTTTTATAAATAAACAAGCATCCAAGCACTACGCTTTTGATAGAACGATTCAAGGATATGAAGAGCTAGCTGCAGACGCGTTTATGATGAAGACTTGGGTGATTGATGGCAAACAACCTAGCCCTCATCACGAGCGTAAAGGGTACACTAAGATTGACGAGTATCCAGAGAGAGGTTCATACAAGTGGAGGGATAAGGATGGCATACAATAAGAAGAAAGGTAAGAAAGATATTGTAGTGTCTGGTATCCCTATGTACCCAGATTATTTAGATGGTCAGATTAGAGAGGACCGAAGACCTAATATGCTAGGAGGTATAGTAACTCTGGATAAGTATGGCAACTGGATGAGCGCACAACAGCAGACAGCTTTGGCTGCAAGAAAGAAGAAGCAAAGGGAGGATTGGAGAAACGACAATCCTAATATTAAAAATAAAGTAAAAGAGGAGGATGTATGAGTATAATTGATGTAGACTACTATGAGTTGGATAGGCAGATAGATGAGAGGATTGAAGGGTTCTGTCGGATATCTAACGAGTATGGAAGTGAGGTCTTGGATGATGATGCTAGGCTGGTGTCAAGTGAAGTGTTTGACTTACAAGACAACCAGTTGTTGAGTATAATTCAGAAACAACAAGAGCAGATAAATGAACTCCGCGAGGTGATACTTGCAAATGCTAGTATGACTCTAGCTATGGCGGATAAATTAGATATGAAACCAGAGGAGGATGTTTTATGAAAGACTATGAAGTAACCATTAAACTTGAAATGGAATGCGAATTTACTGAACAAGTAGAGGCAAGTTGTGAGGAAGAAGCAGAGATGATAGCCAAGGATATGGTATGGGAAGATAAACTAACCCACGAGATCAGGGCTGCATCTGAGATAACTTCTGAAGAGTATGAAGCTGAAGAAATGTTAAGTGACTTCGACATCTACGATGCAGAGGATAACTTCCTTGATGTAATGTATGACCAGCCCAGCGCAGAAGCAGCCCTTGATGAATACAATGAAGAGCATAGGGATGGCAAAACTGTTGGTGACTATGCGGAGGAGAGGTGATGTATGGGTAGAAATTCTGACTTACACATAGGTATGCAAGAAGATGGGGTGGACCTGGAAGATGAGGCTGCAATAGCAAAATGGATTGCAGAATATATGACATCAGATGAGTATCTGAGAGAGCATATTACCCAGGCTAAAAAAGTTTTGAAAGATGTTACCATAGAGTCAGAATCTATGCTATAATTTCATCTCTTGTATCTCCTATATAAGAAAAATGGTGCAACTAAGACAGTCTAGGAAGTTTATTATATATATTATATATAGTATAAACTCCTAGACAGTCTTAGATGTGTTAGTCTTACTAAGAGTACACTGGTTTTTTCCTTCCTTATTTTCCAGTGTACCCTTAGTGGGATTATCCACTAGGATTAGTGTAGTCAAAATTGGCGGCGCTAATAAAGGGACCTTCGGGTCATAATGTTAATGTTTAAGGAGTTATATATGAATGCTATGAGTTTAGCTGGTACAGTGGTGTTTAACCACGTTACACAACCCGATGTGTATAAGGGTACGGAGAAATATTCTTTGACAGTTAGTTTGGATAAGGATAGTAAGAAACTTGCTGAGAAATTAGGTCTTAAGACTACTGAGTATGATGGCAACACGCAGATTACTATGAAGCGTAAGATTGATTTCGGTGCGCCTAAAGTTTACAACGCAGACAAGGTAGAGGTAGGTGTTAGTCACCTCTCTCTCTTTGGTGATGATGTAACTGTTAAGGTTAAGCAAGGTAAGGGAGACTATGATGCTTACACATACTTGGAAGCAATCAGAGTCGAGGCAAAGGCAGAGGGTGTGGAAGATGGAGACCCATCTGACTTTTAATCTTAGCGAGAATATCGTTAGGGATCAGGGCTACTTCGGTAGCCCTAATTATTTCCAAGGGAGGATATATGGAAAGAACTTATAATAAACTACTCCGAAAGGAGCAATGTCCTGACTGTGCATCCCAAGGTGGTGACACAAGTAAGGATAATATGGCTATCTATTCAGATGGTCAGACACACTGCTTTGCTTGTGGTAAGCACGGCAGAACGGATAGTCCACCAGGTCCACCAAACAATAAGGATTATCCAGCACATCCTGTCGATACAGATTGGATAGCAGAGTACAGAGGTGAGTTCTATAGCTTGCCTGATCGTAAGCTGAGAGCCGAGACCTTAGAGAAGTACAAGGTAAAGGCAGAGAAAGATGCTAAAGGTAACATCATCAAGCACCACTACCCGTTCCATAATAAGAAGGGTGAGATGGTGGGTATAAAAACTAGGTTGGTATCCAACAAGAAGTTCTTTAGTAATGGGGATACACAGAAGACCAACGCTCTATTCGGTCAGAGTTTGTTCAAGCCTGGTGGAAAGTTTGTTACTCTATGTGAGGGCGAGATTGATGCGATGGCAGCTTATGAAATGTTTGGCTCTAAGTGGGCTTGTGTTAGTGTACCTAATGGAGTCAACTGTGTGGATAATATCAAAGCTAATCTTGATTGGTTGGATTCATTTGAGACAGTAGTAATCTGTTTCGATAATGATGCGGCTGGTCGAGAGGCTGCTAAAAAGATTGCACCCATACTAGGTCCTAACAAATGTAAGATACTCACACTAGCAAAGCATAAGGATGCGAGTGATTACCTAGTCAACAACGATAGCAAAGCATTCTATGATGAGTGGTGGAATGATGCCAAGCCGTTCATAGTATCTGGAGTTGCAACCATAGATGATATGCGTAATGCTATGATGCACTACAAGGACACCGAACTAATCCCACTACCCGATTCATTTGGTAATCTAAATGAGATGATGAGGGGTGGTGTAGCTAGAGGTGAACTGGTATCTATAATTGCACACACATCTATAGGTAAGACAACCATACTCAATGAGTTAATCTATCACTTCTCTACCAACACCAAAGAAAAGATTGGTTGCTTTATGGTTGAGGATAATATAGATGAGACCATTAGAAAGGTGGTGAGTGTACACACTGGTGAGAATATGCAACTCACCAAGCCAAATGATTTGGATGTAGATAAGATTATGGATGAGGCAGTTGATATTGGATTCGCCTCTAAGATACAGCTACATAATGATGGTGGTGGTAGTGTTGACCTAGAAGAGATGTTTGCTAAGATCAGGTACTTCATTAAAGGACTGGGTTGTTCTGTAATCCTGGTTGACCCACTACATACAGCTATCAAGAACCTTTCCAATGAGAATATTGAAGAGGTGATGGATAGGTTTATCAAGCTATGTAAGGAGACCAAGGCTACTGTGATACTGAGTACACATACAAGGAAGCCTGACGATGGCAGCCACCCACATAAGATATGTGAGTATGATGTTAAGGGAAGTGGTGCAATACCACAAGCCTGTCATACCAACATACTATTCTCAAGAGATAAGCTAGCCGAGGATGACTATGAAAGAAACTCAACGAGGATACGAGTGCCCAAACTAAGGCGCACTGGTCAGACTGGTGAGGGTGGATGGACATACTTCAATGGTGTGACTGGAAGACTAGAGAAAGGTCACGAGCCCAGCGTAGGGGAGAATGATGCGGACTTTTAGTTGCGACATAGAAACTGATGGCATCGAGGCAACAAGGGTGTGGTGTATTGCTGTGCATAACATAGACACAGACCAGTGCATCACATTCTCGGGTCCTTGCTTGAATCTGTTTAAGCCTTGGCTTGAAGCAGAGGCTGACTGCCTGATCTTTCATAATGGAATATCATTTGATGTTCCAGTGTTAGAAAGACTTATGGATATTGATTTCTCTAGCATAAAGATAGAGGATACATTAATTATGAGTCAGCTATACAAACCTAGGCTTGATGGTGGTCATTCTCTATCAGCCTGGGGTGGTAGGCTTGATATGGATAAAGGAGACCACAGTGACTGGTCTAAGTTTAGTCAAGAGATGTTGGACTATTGTATTAGAGATACAAAACTAACAACCAAACTGTACAAATATCTAAAGAACAGTGGTCTTAGTGTGGATGCAAAAGAGTTGGAGTATGAAACTAAGAAGCACTGCTCATTACAAGAGATGGTTGGATGGCACTTTAATTTAGAGGGAGCTATCAAGTTACTTCAAGATATTAATGAGGACTTAAGATTAGCAGAGGTAGAGGTACATAAGACATTCGTTCCTCTAGCTGTGTGGAAATCTAAGACACCAGTTAAGAATAGATTTAATAAGAAAGGACACAGAACTAAGCACTACCAAACAGAGGTAGAGCTAGGGTGTCATACTAATGATGATGGTGACTACGGATACTGGACATACCCAGAATTAAATCTAGGTAGTAGACAGCAAGTAGGCAGACATCTGGTTCACTATGGCTGGAAGCCTACTGTATTTACTGATGGTGGACACCCAAAGGTTGATGAGTCTACACTTAAAGATGTCGACATACCAGAAGCTAAGATTATAGCTAGGTATCTTATGTTACAGAAGAGACAAGGACAAGTAAGCAGTTGGGTTGATGAATACAACCACGATACTGGTAGGATACATAGTAGAGTACACACTATGGGTACTGTAACTCATAGAATGAGTAGCAGCAATCCAAACTTACAGCAAGTGACAGCTAGCAACAAGGAGTATGGAAGGGAGATGAGAAGTTTATTCGCTGTTCCAGATGGTAAGGTTATAGTTGGTGCTGACTTGTCTGGTTTAGAACTCAGGTGTCTGGCTCATTATATGAAGGATGATAACTACACAGAAGAGATACTAAGTGGTGACATACACACAGCAAATCAAAAAGCTGCTGGTCTGAGCACGAGAGATGAGTCAAAGCGTTTCATCTATGCCTACCTATATGGCGGTGGTGATGACCTGATCGGTAGAATATGTGGTGGTGGAAGAGTAATAGGTAAGAAGATTAAAGAACAATTCCTATCCAACACACCAGCACTGGCTGTACTTAGGAAGAAGATTGAGCACGCATCCAAGAAGGGCTGGATTAAGACTCTGGATGGTCGTAAGGTTTATGTGCGTAGCCCACACTCAGCACTTAACTTCTTACTGCAAAGTGCTGGCTCTATTATAGCAAAGAGGGCTTGGGTTATATTCCATAATAAGGCACAGTCTTTAGAGTATAATCAGCTAGGTGTTATACACGATGAGATACAGATAGAGTGTGAACCAGGAGATGCAGATAGAATTGGTAGGCTAGTCGTTGAAGCTATGGAAGAGACAACAGATTACTACAAACTTAATTGTCCTATTACTGGTGAGTATAAGATTGGCAGTAGTTGGAATGAAACACACTAGAATTTTAATAAGAGAGGAGAGACTATGAAGTCTATAAACACAGTGGTACAGGATGTATACGATGTAATGAAGTCTAAGGATTATGATGGAGACTTGAATGCAATCGCTATGCAAGCTGGGAGAGAGGTTGAAGAAGCATTAAAGGATGCCTTTACTCCAAGAGAAGACAACCGAGATTTAAGGATGTCGGGGATAGGAAGATGTGAGAGAGCACAGTGGTATAACTATCACGGATACAAGCCAGAAGAAATAAAAGGTGAGGTGTATCTAACTTTCTTGCAAGGTCATATACTAGAAGCGGTACTGGTTGCTTTGTTAAAGCTATCTGGACACACAGTAGAAGACCAACAGAAGAAGCACACACTAGAAGGTATCAATGGCAGCCAAGACTGTACTATTGATGGTGAGTTAGTGGACATTAAGACAGCCAGCGCCTGGTCCTGGGACAATAAGTTCAAAGAGACTGGTCTTACTGATGATGCGTTTGGATATATCAAACAACTATCAGCCTATGGCAAGGGAGACAACAGAAAGAAAGGATACTTCCTTGCTTTCAACAAGAACAAGTCAACACTTAAACTATGTGAACAAGAACTAGAGCAAGATATAGATACATACATTGTTGACTTGAAGGACAAGATGGAATCAGACACACCGCCTATGCGACTAGCTAATGCTACAACTTGGAACAAAGCCAAGACAGAAGAGAAGCTGTGTATGACGTGTGCTTTCTGTGGGTTTAAGGAGGATTGCTTTGGTAGTCTAGAAGCAAGACCTATCCCATCTGGAAAGATAACAAACTACTATGTAACAGGAGCTAACTTTTGAAACAACTACCTGAGTTGAAGGCATACATCGCTGCAACATTTGATGTATGCCTGATCTGTGATGAATTAGAAATTGAACCCGAAGAACTGCTTGATGCTTTTGAAAAGAGATTGATAGAGAAGCAACACAGATTCTTAGAAGACTTTGAGGAGAGCTATTGATGGAGCTATATGCGATGTTAGTTTTACTAGGCGCAGTGGTTATTTACTTTACATACAAGCAAGCTATTGATAAAGGAATAACAACTGCTGTTCTATTGCACAGGGAAGGAAGATTAACTTATAAAGATTACTATGACGATGAAGGCAATAGGATGGTTGACATAGACATCAAGCCAATTGGAAATGAAAAACAAAAAACATCCAATAAAAAATAAACTAAAGTATGCACTGAGATATGATAGGCTCTGGCATACAAAAACTATTACTAACAAAAAGAAAGAACAAAAGAAAAGAGGAGAACACCTTGAACAAATTACCGAATGACTATCAAAATTTTATAGCACTAAGCAGATATGCTAGGTGGCTGCCTGAAAAGAATAGAAGAGAAACGTGGGAAGAAACTGTTGCGCGTTACTTTGACTTTATGGAAGAACACCTTAAAGAGAATACAGAGCTTGAGCTGACACCTAAAACCAGGAAGATGTTAGAAGATTCTGTTGTAAAGCTAGAGGTTATGCCTAGTATGAGAGCACTAATGACTGCGGGCAAGGCACTTAAAGATAACAACATAGCTGGATACAACTGTGCTTATCTAAGTGTTGACCACCCCAAAGCATTTGATGAATGTCTATACATACTTATGCACGGAACTGGTGTAGGCTTTAGTGTTGAAAGACAACACGTCAGAAAGCTACCGCCCGTACCTAAGATTGTAGATGTTGAGGATGTTATTGTAGTGCAAGACAGTAAGGAAGGATGGCAGACAGCATTTAGAAAGTTAATAACCTACCTATATGATGGTGAGAGTCCTAACTGGGATTTCTCTAAGGTCAGACCGAAAGGTTCAAGGCTCAAGACCTTTGGTGGTAGAGCCAGTGGACCAGAGCCTTTGGTAGATTTGTTTCACTTCACTACAAATATATTTAAAGAATCTACTGGACAGCTTACATCTTATGAATGTCATAGGCTGATGTGTAAGATAGCAGAGGTAGTTGTAGTTGGTGGTGTTAGACGCAGTGCCCTGATCTCACTGTCAAACCTAACCGATGAGCGTATGCGTAATGCCAAGACTGGACAGTGGTGGTCTGATACACCAGAGATGGCACTGAGTAACAACAGTGTGTGCTATACAGAGAAGCCAGATATGGGAATCTTTATGAAAGAATGGCTGTCACTATACGAGTCCAAGTCTGGTGAGCGTGGTATATTTAATAGGGAAGCAGCAGTCAAACAAGTGGAGTCAATAGGTAGACGTGAAACAAACCACGACTTTGGATGTAACCCTTGCAGTGAAATAATACTGAGAGATGGGCAGTTCTGTAACCTAACTGAGGTTGTTGTAAGAGCAGAAGATTCTCAAAAAGATATACTTCGCAAGGTTAAATTAGCCACCATACTAGGCACATTCCAGGCATCACTAACAAATATTAAAAGATTAAGACCTAAATGGGTGCGAAATACAGAAGAAGAATCTCTCCTGGGGGTCTCATTAACTGGTATAATGGACAACTCATTTATGAATGGTGAGGAAAAAGACAGAGGACACTATGGAAAACGTAGTCTTCCTGATTTCCTCCAGGACCTTAGGAAAGAAACAGTCAAGGTCAACAAGGAATGGTCAGCATACCTAGGTATTAACCAGGCTACTGCAACAACAGCAATCAAACCTAGTGGTACTGTATCCCAGTTAGTGGATAGTGCTAGTGGTATTCATACTAGACACAACGACTATTACTTGAGAAGAGTTAGAGCAGATGCTAAAGACCCAATAGCACAACTTATGGAAGATCAGGGCATCCCTTGTGAAGCAGATGTTATGAAACCAGAGAGTGTTAAAGTCTTTACATTCCCTATGAAAGCACCCGAAGGTGCTGTACTCAGGAATGATAGAACTGCAATAGAACAACTAGAGTTGTGGCTTATGTATCAGAGATACTACTGTGAGCACAAGCCGAGCGTAACCATTAGTGTCAGAGAACACGAGTGGATGGAAGTAGGTGCTTGGGTATATAAATACTTTGATGAGGTGAGCGGTGTTAGTTTCTTACCACACTCTGACCACACATATCAGCAAGCACCTTATGAAGATTGTACTAAGAAAGAGTACAACAAGTTAGCTAAGAAGATGCCTAAGTCAGTTGACTGGGATTTGATTAGTGAGTATGAACTTACAGATACAACCACAGGTACTAAGCAACTTGCTTGTACTGGTAACATCTGTGAGTTAGTTGATTTAATTGAAGAAGAGAGGGAAGTAGAATGATTAATGGTATAGTGTTAATAGTAGTATTGCAAGTATTAGTTGTTATGATTACTGGCTGCAGTATGATTGAAGAAAAAATGCAACACCTACAGTGCGATGCACCAGTTGATTCATCACTATGTGTAGGGTGGAAAGTATGAGAAGACTTTTAAAAAGAGCGGTGATATATCTAGCGTTTATATCATCAATGATTTCTGCGGGTTGTCTAGTCTATGTAGTTATGTGGCTAGAGGCTCTTAGAAAAGGGTGGCTTGTATAGCCAATTGTAATAAATGAAAGGAGTAAAAATGTTAGAGAAAATAAAGAACGGAGCAGATGGTGCTATTGACGTTGGTATTAAGTTGATAAGCCTATCAATTATATTACAGGTTATCTTTGGTCCAAAGGTAGCGTTCCTTACTGGAGATGTAATTGGCTCTATACTGGGTATAGTATGGACTTTAGGTAACGGCGGTCTGGCTGGCATCATCGCAGCCCTGATCATATACAGACTTCTCGATAAAGACATTCGAGATGAGCTTAAAGACTAAGCCTAACAAACCAAGCGGTCTTGTCCAACTGGATGAGACTGCGAGGTTACAAAAAGAATTGAAACAAAAGAAAGCTAAACCAAGAAACTTATGGAGGAGGGATT
>Ga0208669_1000479_pt1 | contig 16078 bp, 25 predicted proteins | sample 21_taG_FD_184095 | JGI IMG/M metagenome (GOLD analysis project Ga0208669, IMG submission 184095) | Marine viral communities from the Subarctic Pacific Ocean - 21_ETSP_OMZ_AT15319 metaG (SPAdes) (version 2) | ecosystem: Environmental > Aquatic > Marine > Oceanic | place: Pacific Ocean | collected...
TTTTCTTTTTTTTTTTTTTTTTGGAAATTTTTTTTTTTTTTTTTTTTTTATAAAATAATCTACATCAGTAGGTATAGTTTTAGCAGGATTAGACAATCCCATTTTATCTACTGTAAATTCTATTTTATCAGATTTTTCTTCTAAAGGATTTACATTAATGTTTAAATTTTCACTAGACATTATGGCATTACATTTATTGTTTCATCAAATTGTCTTTTTGATTCTTTTAATCTATTATATTTAATTACGAAATCTTCGTATCTTTGATCTTTCATTAGTGGATAAATTTTTTCTACAATGTCTTTAAAAGTCATTCTAGCTTTATCATAACTACCTTCATCAAAATCACCTTGAGGATCAACAACATCTATTGTAATTGGTACACCTGTATTTTTATCTCTTAATACAAAACCTTGATTACTTGTTAAAGAACCAACTGTAAAATAAACAGGTATAATATCTTCTTCTTTATGTTGTTCTTTATTTATTCTACCGCTTTCATATAAATCTTTAATATAAAGTTTTATAGCTTGATCATGATATTCTGGATAAGATTTATTAATAGGAACTAATTGTTTAAAATCATCTATTCTATAATTTTCTTCAATATAATTTTTTGCAAATTCTAATGCTGTTTTTTCTGATCCAGTTGCAATCATTACATTGTTAGCAACATTTTTCATAATAATATTTGCGTATGCTTCGTTTTCAAATTCTAATCCTAATTCAAATACAGTAACACCAGGAAAATCTAATTCATTTACTTTTGCAGTAACAGCTTTACCATCAGCTTTAAGTAGTTTAAATTTATCTGGATTATTTTTAAATTGTAATTCATTGTTAAATGCTTGTTCAAATGTTTGTTTCATTGTGTTCATAGCAAAATCTAATCTTTGATATGTTGCTAAATCATCTTTACCTAATTGGTAAACAGATGTTAAAGATTGTAAAGCATTTTGATTTTTAAAAGTTTGGTATAATTGTAAACCTCTTAATGTTGCATCTTTACTAGATGTATCTGTAATATTACCACCTGCATCTAAAGTTTCTAAATATAAAGGAACTTTAGTATTATTTATATTAGCTTGTTCTATTACTTGTGCGGTATTATATTTTAAAGAACCATCTACATTAGTTGTTAAAGCAAATCTATTTGCAGTTTTTTCTAAATCTTTTTGAGTTATTTCTTTACCATCAATATTTTTTATACCAGCTCCAACAGCAGTAGATCCTTGACCTAATAAAAAAAGATTATCTAAATTTTGTAATGATCCTTGTTCAGTAAAACCTGTTTGAATTTTTGCAAGTAATTTATCTCTTTCTTCAAAATCTAAAAAAGGAGTTTTACTTGGGTTTTTAATTAATTCTAAAGCTGCACCAAAATTATTATTAGTAATATTTTTTTCTACATCTGATATTAATAAATCTGATTTTAATTTGTTAATTGATTTATTAAGTTCAGTTTGTCCAGAATCAGTATTTGTATTATATGAAATTTCATTTTCAATTAATTTATTTGTAATAGATTCTTTTTTACTTTTATCATCTGTTAAAATATAATCACCCATTAAAACATTTTGTTGAGTATCATGATCAAAATTAATTTGTCTTTCTAAAGCATTTCTTGAATTTGTTTTAATTGTAGAAACAAACTCTGGATATTCTAAATCTAATTTATTTTGTAATAAACTTTTTACACCTCTATTAGTTATAGAGTTTAATTTAGTTTCTGATATTGATTTAAACTGTTGATTAAAAGTATTTACAGAATTACTCTCATCAAAATCATTTTTAAGTTCATCTTGAATTAAACTTACTTGATCTTTTATTTCAAAAAAAACTTTATTAGCTTCTAATTTTTGACTTACTTCTTTTTGTTTAATAGCATAATCAGTAACAGCTTTTGTAACTGGTGCTAAAGCAGTACCAATAGTTTGTGTTAAAGGTATTTGTATATTAGATTTAACAGCTCCAACCTCTGCTGTAGGTCTTCCTCTTGCTGTAAATGTAGGTATTTTTGGCATTATGAATAATTACTGAATGTTGAATTGTTAGCTGTAGAACCAAATTGACCTTGTGGAGATGATGATCCAAAATTACTCATTCCTAATAAACTTGTACCAGTAGAAGCAATAGTTCCTATTTGTGCAAGTCTAGCTGATTGTCTAGCCATTGTTCCTTTTATTCTTGCAAAGTTTGCTTCTTCTAATTTTTTAGATTGTGCAACTTTAGAATTATAATCTAAAATATCTTTTTCTATTTCAGCTTGTTCAGCATTTGATCTTAAAATTTTTAATCCTGTTCCAGATAATTCTGCACCAGATTTTAATATTCTAGTTTTTGTTTGTCCTTGTAATTGTAAAAATTGTTGATCAAATCTTGCAAGATCAAACTCTAGTTGTTGTTCTAATCTTTCTGCTTCTTGTTCTGCAACTTGAGCATTACGATTAGCAACAGATTGATTGTATTTACCAATCGCACCTTGTTGTTGATATTGTGCTGCACCTATTGCACCGACTACTGCCATCTGCCAACTCATTAGAAAATCCTCGCATATCTGTATTGGTCTGAACCATCAAACCCATAGTGTTTCATTAATCCCTCGTTCTCTAATCCTAACCACTTTGCAAATCTTATACCTTTATCAAAGTCTGATCTTACAGCAGTTTGAACTCTTTTAATATTATACTTTCTTGCAACTTTGGCAAAATCTTTCTTGATTGCTTTAGCAACTGCAATAGGATGTTGCCAAACATCTTGTGTTGCAATCACCCAACCTTCTGCGACTTGACCCCAAATCATTTTCATACCAGCAGCAAAGATAGGTTTATTATTTACAAGTCCTGTAAAAGCTAAATGTTCTTGTACCAGGTTCATAGCATCTCCATCAAACTGTGCATCCTTATCCATAAGTTTATGATTCATTTGACACGATAATATAAATTTTCCATGTTCAGCTGTGTAAGGTACTATATATAACATATTATCCATCATTAGTAGTTAATCTTGGGTATAACGATAAAATTGTAAAAGGTAAAGGTTGAGTTTGTCTAACAAAGATAAAACCATCTGTTTCATAGTTTCCTCTAAACTCTACCTCTTTGTCTCCTGTAAATGGTGGTATACCTTCATCCATTAAATCAGCAGAACTTCTAAATGGTATTCTCTCCATGTTTGAAAGATCAGGTCCTACTTCTACACCAATAGTTTCAAACATTCTAACTGTTATATCATATATTCTTTTTGTCTTACCTTGTGATGTACCATTCTGTGAACCAGCATTTAATCTCATAGTTTGTAGTAAAGATGTATAAGCTAAACCTACTTTAACACTTGTTGCAGAACGATCTAAAGTAATACTGCCAGAGCTTACAGTTTTATCTGGGTGCGTTGCACCATTAGCTAATATAGAAACTGTTTGTCCTTCAAGGTGATCTAGTCCTGATATTGTTGTAACAGCACTACCACTATAACTTAATGAACTATCTAAAAAATTAAATGATGTATTATCTGTTTCATCAAAATCAAATACATTTAATATTTCTACAAATCTTCTAGTTGCACCATTGATTGTTCTTTTGACAATTACATAAACTTGATATTCAGTATCGTCAGTTGGAATCACAGCAACACTTTCACATACTGCTTTACCTTCATTAGTTCTAGTTAATCGAGTAGCATCATCTAAAGATGTGATAGTTAAAAATCCTGTAGACAATGGTGATGTCTCTGTAATCGTAACTACATTACTATTAACTGTTGCTGTAAAATCAGAGTCAGCATCTATTAATGTTTTTAAGTTTGTTGCACTTTGATTGTTACTAGATGTAGTATGAAACTTACCAGCTGTAGAAGATGTAGCGGATGTAAAGGTTGTAGTTGTGCCATCTGCTTTTGTTAAAACTATTCTTGTACCATTTGCAATATTTGCAAAATCAGTAACTGTAACTGTTGCATTACCAAATCTACCACCAAAAATATGTCTGTGCCAAGCAGTTACTTGTTGTTCTCTTTGATAAGTAAGACCTGCTAGTTCACCATCTCCTCTTACTGCATAAATAATTTGATTGGGTTCTTGTTGATATGCAATCTGTGTCAAGCCACCTTCAGTAACGTGTTCAGCAAGAATAGTCATGTCAGGTGCAATGTAACCATCTACATCAAAGTTATATGCTAGTTCTCTTATTTTTCTTTTAGCACGTTGCAAAAATAATGTTGCGTTACCTACAGCTATAGCATCTACATTAGCTGAACCATGGTTAGATTGTTTTTTAATTAATATGTTTGTTGGTGTAACCGCACTATCAGTACCACCTCCTGATACAGTAAACTCACCCCCTGCTGTACCAATAATTAAAGTTCTCGTTGCTGTCATAAATCTGATAGCATTAACTTGGTTAGATGCGATTGTGTAAATGATTGCATCATCATCAGCTACAGTACCACCTATGTTTGCATCCATATTTTCATAATCACCTGATCTTGAAAAAAATATTGTTTGTGGTTGGTTAGTTGTTCCAGCAAATACTAATCGTTGTTCAAAGAAAGTTACACTTGAAGGATGACCTGTAGTATCAGAGAAAGCTCCTAGTTGCCAATTAGCTGTAGCACTTGCACTATCTAAAGCTGTGATGATTGTAATAACTGCATTAGTAGTATTTGTAACACCAGTTATCTTTGCATAACCTCCACTTAAAAAAACAAATCTGCCAACATCTGTTGAAAGAAAACCACTACCACTATTGATACCAGTAACCGCAGAAGCAACTAAAGCTATGCCTGTACCCACTGCTGATTGACCTGGATTTAAAGTTGTGTCAGTTGTGTTAGCATCTTGCATTGGTCCTTTAGTAAAATCTACATCTGTTAGTGTCCAAGAGGTATGACCAGTACGAGATAGTTTTTCTACTTCGTGTGCAGGATGTGTAATGTACATAACGTCAGCACTCTGTGCAAATTTTAAATCAAAAAGTTGTGCAGTAGTATAAGGTGTTACTAATTCAAAAACTTTATTAGATACACCACCAGAAGTGTAAGTAGTAAATGATGAACTGTTTATATCAACACCATCTTTATCTTGTAGTTCAAATGTATTGGTAGTTTTGTCTGCAACTAAAAATCTTTTACCATTAACTTCTGTCATACCGCCAACACTACTAATAACTACTTCATCACCATTTTCATAACCATGTGATGTAGCAGTTACTACAGCAGGATTAGCTTTTGTGATTGCAGATATAGTTTTGTCTCCTTCTAATACAGCACCACTATCTTTGTAGACTCTCATTTTTAAATTAGAGAACTCCAACATATAAGTTTGTGTTGTAGAAAATTCAAAAGGTATTAGTCTTGTTTTGTTTGCACTGTTAGCAACTTCTGCTAAAAATGTAGAACCTGGTCTACGAGCTGCACTACCATGTGGATAGACAACTAAATTTTCTAAGGTTGAGCAACCAGATGTATATTTAGTTAGATCAGTTCTTCCATCTAATCTTGGTGATAGTTCACCACCTGTAAAGTTTGTTAGTTCGACAGCGACTCTAGCCATTTATTAAAACCTTGAGTTTATAAATGTACCTGCATCTATTTGATCTGACATACCTAGGTCTTGATCTACATTCTGACCTTCAGTTGAATCTACAAATCTAGCATCCTTTAATTTATCTTGAAATAAATTGTACATATTAGTTGCTGTTTGATTATTAGAAGTAACTGCAAAAGCTATGTCAGCACCTAAAGCAGCAGATAAAGTTTCTCTTAATAATTCGTCATACTCATTGGGATCTGTAACTCTACCAATATATAATATTTTCATACTAGATGTATTACTTAATATTTTTCTACCTTCTACTTTGTAGTTAGAATCATAATCTAATATTCTAAGTAGTCTTAAACAATCTGCTGGTAAAGTATATGCAAACTTAAAACCCCATGCAGGAGCATCTGTGTCTGCTGCTAGTTCAACTCTTTTCTGTAAACAGTTCCAAGGGTGTGATCTAAATACACTATCTCTTACTTGAGTATATCTTTGATTACAAAGTCTAGCATTTTTTGAATCTTCTGTTAGTGAAAGGATAGTTGTTGCACCTAGTTGATTTAATGATCCATTACAAATTTCTACTATTGATGCCATACTACTTCCTTATAATATACTTGCGTCTAATTTGTCTATCTTTTTCTAACGCAAATATCTCTGCTTCTGTTCGTTCTTCTTTAGTATCAAAGCCATAATGATATTTAGTATCATGCTTAAACCTATCTACTAACACATATCTGTACACATAATTATTTTTTTTAAAGTGTAGTACAGTTTTTAAATCTTGAATCTTTTTCATAAAAAGGTGGGGATTACTCCCCACCTAATATCTATTTATTAGTCTACTGTGTATTCAATAACAAAACTTAAATCACCAGCAGTATCACCAGCAGCATCAAAAGTTAATGCAACATAGTAGTACCCACCAGGATCAGAAGATTGTCCAGCATCTTGCCAAACTTTCTGTCCGCATTTGTTAATGTTTCTAGCTTCAAATGCTACTTCAGTTCCGACAGTTACTGCACCACGAAGGTCAGTAATTGCAGAAGCATAAGCATCATCATCAACCGCAGCAATAGCTGTTGAGTATAATCCAACATCTGTAGTGTTAGTTGATCCAGAATCTAAATCGTCATTAAACAATTTGATTGAAGATATACTAGCATTAGTTGGAACAGGTGTTAACATTACTGTATCACCTGCTGACAAGTCTCCAGCAGCTAAAGCAATAGTACCTTGTGCAATTCTTTTTACACCATGTAATTGCTGTGAGCTGTTTTTAACTTGAGGAACTGCAACAAAGTTAGTTACAATGTCTGTATTTACATTCGCCATAATCTATATCCTCCTATTATGATTCTGTACATTGTACTTCAACAACTTTAGCTTCTTCCATTCTAGTAGCACCAATGCTCATGCAGTAGTACACTTGAGTGGCATAAGACTTGTCGCTTCTTTCGTCTATTCTTGCATTGACATCTTTGCCAACCGCAAGTGCGATTCCATCTTGTGCGTAAGCTATGCAAGATCTAGTTGTGCTAGATTTTGCTAGTCTGTTTGATACAATGAAATTAAAACCAAGGAACGAGTTGATTTCACCATTTGCCAATGCTTTGACAGTGTTAAAATCAGAACTTGTTACTTCAGTTGTTCCTAAAAGATCAGTGATCTGCTTCGGAGATACTATGATGTGTCTTGGTATAGATGGATCTACACTTCCTAAATCAAGAGTTTCTTTTGCAGTTCTTAATTTAGCGATAGTTAAACCAGCAGAACCATGTACGATTTGATTCGTATTAGCTTGACTAGTTGATCCTGTCTCACCAGTAAACGCAGTACCTAGTGCAGCAGAAATGACCACATCATCCATTGCTCTACCCATTGCCATTGCAGCAGCTTGAGCATAAGATGAAGTTGGATCGATTAAGAGTCTTACTTTGTCTTGTTGATCGATTAGATCAGCAAATTCATAATCCGCAAGAGATACTCTACGTCTAGCGTGAGGTGTATCTATTTGTGGAGTGTCTGAATGTCTGCTAGTTTTTTCAACAGCAGTTACTGAGCCAACTTGATCGAAGAAAGCATTTTTTCCTACAACACTTTCTAATCTGACTTTGTCTCTTAATAACGATCCCATTTGTTGAGATAGCATTTGTATGTTAGCAGAATACTGCTGTACAAAAGCTGTAGTTATATTTGTCGACATGATTGTCTCTCCATATTATTGTTAAGTTAAAATAATCAGAAAGGTTCTCCACTAAAAATAGTAGGCATCTCTTGCATTTAAAGTCTGTTAGACTAGAGTCTATTCCTTCTTGCCAGTAAGGTTCGTGAAACTTGTCTTACGAATTGTCTTACCTTTAATCCATTTATAATAATTTTCACAGATTGGCAAGGGGTTTTCTTTTTGATAAATAGACCCTGCTTCAACAACTATTCTTAATATTTCAAGTCTTATTTCTTCATTATTAAGATGATTATTATCACTTGGCATTTAACATTTCTCTTAATGTGTAGACTTGCTGTACTATTTTATCATGATCTGGATGACCTTTATTCCAATAAGCACTATTCTTATCATTAACAATAGAAGATATTTCATCTTCAATATTATTAACTGATTGTGCATTTTCGCTTTCTGTTGCAACAATTTTATCTTCTTGCATCATACCTGCTATTTTTGCAAAACCTTTTATGATCTCTGGATGATCTCCAAGTCTTGTACCATTTGATAAAGTCATATCTAAAACTTCTGGATTGATATTAGCTTTTGCTAATGCACCAGCTTGTTTTACTTTACCATCAAAGTCTCTACCCCATTCTTGCCTTAACTGTTGTTCAGCTTGAACTTGAGCAGTTTCAGTATCAATCTTTGATTGTTGAGCTGTGCCTTCCATATTATTTTTATAAAACTCTAAGATACCTTGAGCTTGTTTATTATTTAAACCTAGCTTATGCGATTGTTCTGCAAAAGATTTAATTGCAGTTTCATCTAAGTTTACTACTTCAGATTTTGCATCTAAAGAATATTTATCAGCAGACTCTGGTCTACCAAGTTTTGCATAAACCTCATCCCAATGTTCTTCTGTAGAATTATTAGTTGGGATAACAACTTTATCTTGACCAATCATCTTTGTAGCATTGATATAAGATTTTGCTAACGCATCTATCTCTGTAAACTTTTCAATGTTAGGATCGTTTCTATACGCTTCGCTGATAGAATCTTTCCAAGATGATGTTGTCGTAGTGGTTGTTGTTGTAACTTCTGGTTTTGTTTCAGTAGTTGGTTGTGTTGTTGGTGTTACTGTTTCTGTAGGTGTCGTTGTTTCTACAGGCACAGTTTCCTGTGTTATCTGTTCGCTTGACATAGTTATCTTCCTTTTTCATTTTCTTTTTGCAGCATTGATTTAATAAATAGAAGAACGCTGCGTTGTCCTTCCATGTATGCACTTTCATGACTATCACCTTTTACATTAGTGGTAGAATGATAATGACATCTTTTTTCAAGATCGACCAAGACTTCTTTGCCTTCGTCTGTATTGAATATGTATTTATAATTTGTTTGTAATTTTTTTATTATTGCTTCTAGTTGTTTGTTTTCTTCCATACTATTCCACTTCAGCATTTGCTACAGCTCTTGCTTCGTCTGGCAATGCTTTCGCTAGTGGTGCTATATCTCCTCCTGCTTTAGCAACTTGTTGTAGTTGTTGCATCTGTTGCATTTCTTGTTGTTGTTGTTGTGCTTGTTGTCTTTCCGCATTGACTTGACTTTGTGATTTTAATATTTTTTGTGGCACACCAACAATGTCTGCCAAGTGTTTTACAAGGTTATCAAAATTAACATAATCAAATACTGGTGCTACATTTGCAAGTGATCCTAGTATCTCTACTGCTCTCATAATAGATTGTAACTCTGTAGACTTTTGTGCTTTAGCAAGTGGTGAAACATATTCTATTTCTATATCTCTACCTGATAAAAACTCTGGTGCTTGTGGTAACATATTGTTACGAAGTAATATTGCAAATACTCTATCAATTAATGGTTTTAATAATTCTGATTGTAGTCTACCAAGAACAGGTCCTAGTAATCTCATCTTCTCTTCGTTTCTTTGTATGACCTCTGTTGCTGTCATCTGTGGTCCTTGTTGCATCATTAATTGATTTACATAGAACACAGCTCTAATACTATCTCTTCTTTGCTGCTCCATATTTAAACCTAGTGGATTGTTTGCACCAATGTTTAATGGTTCAATTCTATCTCTTGTACCTGATCTATAAAAATTTAATCCACCTGGTACAGTTCTAACTGGTAATAAGAAACCATCATCAGGAACTAATAGTGGTGGGTCTACTTGTTTCTGTGCAGCTTTGATTGTAGTCTTACACATTTCATTTAACATCTTAACATCAGGCAATGCTGTCATTGCAGGACTTCTTCCATAGATTTCATTTGATGCTTTTAAATATCTTGGTACAACAAAAGGAAACTCTTTAAATCCACCAACAGATAATTCATTACCATTTTTGTATTCTATGTAGACAGATTCAAATGGCATATTAGCTTTATCTTTTTTGTTAGGATTAAATTCTGATCTTGGATAAACTGCGTGTAGTATTTCTACTTCGTCATAAGGATTTTTTGTTGCCTTACCTTGAACATCTGATGACACACTTTCGCCAAACTTTTGTATTGCAGCTCTAGCTGATATATTAAATCTTCTATAGATAGTATCTATTCTACCTTTATCATTCTCTGCAATAAATACTTCATTTATATGTCTTGTTGAAAATTTTATAATATCATCATCATCTTCTTCGATAAACATTGCAGCAGTTCCAAAAGTAATTAGGTCATGATACAATTCAAATATTTCTTGTTGAAAGTTTGATCTATTGAAAGCTGTGTACATTGCGTCTGTAGATGCTTCTAACCAAAGTTTTGCTTCATCTTCATTATCAATATCTTCATCTTTAAATCTTAGGGTAAACCAAGGTGTAGAAGGATTAGTCAACATACCATGTAATGATGCTGCTAATAATTCTACTGCTTGTATGGGTGATGAATCGAAAACTTGTTCCATTCTCTTATCACCTCTAGCTCTTTTTTTAGTTACATCTGCTTTTCTTGGTTGCATATAATCTGCAACTTCTTGCCAATGTGTTTCCCAGTTTTGTCTTTGACCTTCAAGTCTTTCGTATCTTGATAATAAATTTTTAGTTAAATCTGTTCTAGCCATTATTGTCCTAATAAACTTTTCTTGCCTAGTGTTAATGTTTCATCTTCTACACCTTTAGAACTTGTCATGATTGTTGCTGATCTACCTTTTGCTTTAGTCTTTCTTGAATCATAACCATCCATATTTGTTGCTTCACTTTGAGAAACTTCTGGTGCTGTGGGTGTTACTGGAGCAGGAGCTGGTGGTGCAGGTGGTTTTGGTCTAAATACTGATCCCATATTATTCTCCAAATGTTAATGATGAAGTTGTTTCTGATTTTGTTTCTCTTGTTTCAGATTTAACTTCTGGTTTTTTAACTTCGTTTTCAAAAGTAATATCGTTGCTATGATCTATTTCTTTTTTATAAGTTCTTTTTTCTTTTTCTACTTTTGGTTTTTTTTTAAATATCTTTTTAATTTTCTCAAACATTATGATCCTAATAAACTTTTATAATTATTGTTAGTTGATACAAATTTTTTTCTTTTATATCCTTTTTTAATTGCTTGAGCTTTTGTAGTATTTCTTCCATATTTTTTTGAAATATCAGAAGCTTCTCTTATTAATTGTACATTTTTAGGAGAAACTTTATATTTAGTAAAGAAAGTATTTTTTGAATCTTTAAGTGCTTTATTAATTATATCTTCAAATTTTCCCATTATGATCCTAGTAAAGTTTTCTTTTCTGTTTCAGCTTCTTGCTCAACCCCTAGTGGTCCAGTTAATATTGTTGATCTTCTGCCTTTTCGTTTTCTTTCAATCGCAGCTTGTTCTGCCGCAATCCTGTCTTTTTCCTCTTGCGAGATTTCTGCTTTAGGCGGTTCTGGCAAAGGTTGAACTGGTGGTAGCGGTGGCATTTTTGGTTTAAATATTGATCCCATAATTATATAATCCTGTACTCATTATCTGCTACACTTTGTGGAGCAGTTTGTCTATCATTAATTTCTTGTAGTCCAACAGACAAGTAACGCATTGCATCACAAGCGTGTGAACTCCAATCATGTACAGGTTTCGATCTGAACATTCTATTTTTGTCAATGTACTTCCTGTGGTAATGTCTTAACGCATCTATTAACTTTTTGCAATGGTCAGTATCAATCCAACATCTAGGCAGAGTCATTGTGGTTGCGTGTATGCCATCTTCTAGTGGAATTTTTGGTACGACTTTAAACCTAATTCCTAATTGGTAGGCGACCTCTCTCCTGGTTTTACCATTACCAAAATCAGTAACTTCAATGTCATGTGGTGCAAAATGATCTTTATAAACATAATCTTTATCCTTAATTACCTGTACATAGTAAGGTAAACCTTGACCTCTCTCTTCATGGTAATCTATTATATTAACACTCTTGCCTAACTGCTGATAAAATATAATAGAACTATGGTCGGAGACCCCAAGATCCCATGCGGTAGATACTGGTAGTGATGGATCGTAGGGAACTCTAGTTAATTGTTTTTGATCTTCCATCTTACCAAGTACATCTGAATATACTGCACCTTCTATGTTTGCTATCCAATCACATTCAAACTCTTGCTGGTACTTCTTATCACCCATAACCTCTTTTGCCTTGACTAGCTCTTCTGCATCTACAATTTTTGTCTCACTAGCTTTTGCCTTGTAGTTGAACCAATCATCTGCACCTTGTGCGTGTTGGTATAGTTCATAGAAGTTATTATTCATTCCTGCTGGTGTACCAATAAACACACAGTAACCCTTACGATCAGATAATGCTGGTCTAATTATTTCTGGAAACAACTTACTGTTTACATTTGCGTACTCATCAATCACACAACCATCAAGATATATACCTCTCAAGCCATCAGAGTTCTCTGAACCTAGTAAAGTTATTCTGCTGCCATTGGGTAGATCTACTCTTAGTTCTGTTTCGTTAAATTTTGTATAAGGTATTTTTGCTGTAAATTGTTTCATATAATCCCAAGCAATACTTTTTGCTTGTTTGAAGGTGGGTGCTATATAGGCATACCTAGGGTTTTTATTTTTGGACAGCAATGCTGACCTAATTAAATGGTTGATCATACATACTGTTTTGCCAAACCTTCTATGGCATACAAGTACATTCCATCTGTTATCTGATATTTTTTTGTGTAAGTATGCTTGATGCTTTCTAGGGGTGTATGGTATCTTGATGTCCATATTTAGTGTATTTTTTTACTAGGCATACTATCTACAGGTTCAAAGTCAAAGCCAACACATAGCATTACATAGTTAATAAACAGGGTTGATGCTAGTTCATTAGGAAAACCAACAAACTTTATAATAACATCATTGTTGTTTTTATCAACATAAGCAACTGATTCTATATCGTCTATTCCAAAGTAGTCCATATACTACATTTAGTTTATTTGTGGTGGTCTGGCAATAAGCGAATGTGTGTGTGGATAAGGGAGTCCTCGAGTCCCATGTATATATATATAATAAACTGCGGTGCAATCTGGGGGTATACCCCCTATAAGCAAATCAAAAAAGTAGGTTAAGCTCTACAATATTACTAATGATAACTTATGATTATCAATACAAATTCCTATAACTTGTTATTATCACTAAACCGTTTTATATATAGTCAGTATTGTTGACCGATATTTTATGGGAAGATCAGAAGTTGTCGCTTAATAAAAGAATAGCAACTTTAATAACAATTATATTCCAGGTCCTCTATTCCAGGATCTCACATAAAAAAAACCCCCAATAAAATTAATTATCAGGGGTTTAATTGTTTATTATTATTTAATAATTATTATTACACCATTTAACAAGTTTATCTTTAACAACCATAAACTCTAATTTATCTTTTATTAGTTTTTTGGCTTGAGCTACAAACTTTTTATCTTCCATTAATAAACCTGGATTAATACAAGTTTCACCAGCTACCATACTAATTAACATTTCACCTTTAGACATTTTTTTTATACCTTTCTTAAATTAAGTTTTAAAGTTTTAACTGATTTACTATATAACTTGTTTGGTTCAACACTCATTAAACCAGCTTGTTCAAGTGTTTTAAATTCATCAGTTTTTGAAAAATCTTCAACACTCATTTCTTTTTTAAATTGCTGAGCTTTAATAACAGCAGTTTGAACTCTTTTAATATTATACTTTAAAGCAATCAAGTCAGCAGCATTTATTTTTATTGTCATATTATCCTCTTTGTTTATTTGTTTTCTAATCTATACATATTATATAATTATATGCAAGTATTATTTTTAATTAAATTACATTAGAATCATTATAAACTATTATGCGTCAATCTGTCATATATATTTCATATATATACTATTATACGAATTGGCTATAAACAAATGAAAGGGAAACAATGATTAAATATGTAGCTCACTCTAAAAAATGGAGAGACAAGATAAATGGAAATACATATTTTTCAGTTCAAATAACTGACTTGAAAAATAATGAGACAATAAAAGTTCCATTTCAATATGGTTATGGAGATCACTTTAAATCCATAACATTAAATCAATTATGTAGAAAAGATAACACTTCAAAGTTTAGTCTTTATCATGATTTTATTAAATGGATAGATCAAGATAATTGCAAAAAAAGAGAAGTTTTAAATTGGGGTCAATCATGATTAAAAACATCTTAAACTTTTTAGATTATGTTTTATTCCTGGGTATGATGTATATAGTATACCTAGGTTTAAAACATGGACCACAAATAGAACAATTAATAATTGAATTGAAAGGGGGTGTAATATGAAAACAGAGTACATAATAAAACATAAAACTAAAACTAGAATTTATTTTATAAAATATTATTTATCTGGTTTTAAAAAATCAACTAAATGGAAAGCGAGGACCAATGATAATACTAGGTAAAACTAAACACGAATGGCAGCAATTAGAGCTACAATATAGACCTGAATGGATCATATTTTTAGTAGGGTTTATTCTTGGAGCTATAATATTTTAACTAAATAGAAAGGGAAAAATAAAATGGAAACAAAAAGAAGTTGGTGGAAACTAACAATAGATGATTATCCAAACTATAAACCAAATGATGTTGATCTTGAACATATTGCAGAATTAATTAAGCAAGGTTATGATCAAGGTGAATTAATACAAGAAACTGAAGATGATGAATAAACAGCTACAAAAACAAAATTTAGAAGAACTTATGAGATTAACACTCATAAATATTTTAAATGCAAAGGGTGTAATATACACCTATTATAAACAACAACAAGAAAGGAAACTAAATGTACATAGACAAATACAAAGTAGAAATAAAGGGTAATAAGTATCATGAGAAAACTGATAAGAAAATAAAAGATCAAGTTTTGGCTACTTATGAAAGTAATGATGGAATGAATATTAAAAAGTTAATGAATATTCTTGAAGAACTTGCTGATACCCATGAGGCACACCAAAATATTAGTTTTAATATTGTAATGAAACAATACGATCACGATTAATCTTTATTATCAGGGGGTAAGTCAGTTATATTATCCCCTGATACATCAATCAAATCAGGTTCACTTTCCCATTTAATATTGAGTGTTGTATCTTGCTTAACCTCTTGTTTAGTTTGTTCAACAAAGAGAGATGACAAGCGAGGTGCTACAAACTTTAACCAATTTTGTTTCTCTCTTAAAAATAATAACTCTTCATTGGTAAGCTCTTTCACATCAGAATTAAAGACAACGCACATCTTCTCAACTAAAGTCTTGATCCCTCGTTCTTGAGCTTTGTTAAATTTATCCTTAAACTTTGGGTTTAGATCCAAGTAATCGTATAAAGTTTTCAATTTGATCCGTAGTTCTTTTGCTACCTCGTAAGCGGTTGTTCCATCTACTAAATGACCTAGCATAGTATTTTGTTCGGTATCGTTGAGACTTAGCTCGTTCTTTTTCTTGGAGGATATACTCTTTGATTTCATTTTCTGTTTTATGTTTAAAGTTCTTTAAGTTTTTTAATATATTAATCTTGTTTTGTATATTGATATTATCATTCTTGTATAACCCTTTATACTTCCTGGTCTTATTATCCCACGACTTACCACCCTTATGATAGGGACATAACATTCTTCTTGAAGTAGGGATAAATTTACCAAGACACTTACACCTTTTTCCAGAGTGCTTTGCAATCGCTTCACATCTAATCTTTATTTTTGCCATGGCTTAATATTATTTCTAATATTATAATCTCGTTTCTCCTTATACCTTACATTGGTTTCTTTCTTAATCTTATTAAGAGCTTGGATAATCTTTTGAGGGTGTACATAATTCGCCTTGCTCTCGGCAGCAAGTTCCTCCTTTCTCGCAATGGCTAACTTCATATAGTATGGATTGTTCTTATCC
>Ga0208669_1000481_pt1 | contig 16053 bp, 21 predicted proteins | sample 21_taG_FD_184095 | JGI IMG/M metagenome (GOLD analysis project Ga0208669, IMG submission 184095) | Marine viral communities from the Subarctic Pacific Ocean - 21_ETSP_OMZ_AT15319 metaG (SPAdes) (version 2) | ecosystem: Environmental > Aquatic > Marine > Oceanic | place: Pacific Ocean | collected...
ATCCAAGTGGGAATGAGATAGCTAAATTACTACCTAAACTACTTGTTGCATAAAAACCACCCTGTATAGCTATAAAACTTGCTGAGATATTTCCTTGTGCTAAGTCAAGTGAACCTGTACCAACATTTTCTGCAGAAAGTGGTGCTTGTGTCCACTCATATAAACCACTTGATTGTGTTACTGCTGTGGTTTGTAATACCTCTAAACCTCTTTGTGCTGGTTTTGATTGTCGTTCTAAATCAATATATGCCATTATGTTCTTCCTAACTGATATTGTATTTCAATATCATCACTACTATTTAAATCTATACCAAAAAGTTTACTGTTTTGTCCGTATTTTTTGTATAATCTTACTTGTCTATAATTATCAACTAAGTTAAAGTCTGCTTCAAAAGTCTCAGTATTTCCTCTTGGACTTGAATCTTGAGATATACCATTAACAAAAAAAATCATTGTACTAACTTTATCAGTAGAAGCTAATCCCAAATCTAATTGATAATATGTAGATTCTTCTGAAAAATTACTCAACTTGTATCGTTTACTTTGTTCTTTATATCGGTGATTACCATCACCAAATCCTATAACATCTGCATTTCTTGTTGCGTAACCTTTTTGGTTTGCCATCTGAAAAGGAACTCTATTACTATTAGTATCTTTAAACTCCATTACGTCAGCGTTAAATTTTGACTCACTTACTGGAGCCATAAACTTTCGATTTGAACCTTTATATCCTTGAAAAAATTCTCTCATTAGTCTGACACCGCTTTTTGATAACTTATATTTAACTTATCTGTTGTTTTTAAAGTAAATCCTGTACTTAAATTAGAAGTCTGACCTTTTACTGCTAAATGTGTCTGAGAATATGTAGAAGACCCTGTTAAGAAAAAATCTGCAGGATCGTTACTATTCAGTTGGTTATTGTTAGATACTAAACTTACACCATTAGCTAAAACTTGTAAACTTCCTGTTAAAACAAACATACTTGACGAATCAGAACCAAGTTGTAAGTCATACAACTGTGTTGTTCCATCTTTTGATGAAGATTCTGAACCAGAAAGTATAAGTGTCTTTTTGTGGTAAAGCAAATCACCATTTTCTAAGTTAATAACTGCTTTTGTATCTCTAGAACTTGTTGGTGCACCACCATTTCTCATAACAAACATTGTCTCACCACCATATATGTTTGTAAACTCTAAATCTTGTATTTCTTGTCCTACAGCGTAAGTTTTACCTCTAATAAAATCTGTCGTTCCTGCTAATCCACTATTTTTCTTTGTCGTTGAGGTAAATGCTCTTAATGTTTCTGTTTTTGTATTTGGATTGAAAAGTGAAGAAACACTCATATCTGTTTCATCTATAACATCAATCTTTTTTGGTGTAATAAACTTCTGTGTATTTACCTTATCGTTGAATGCTTCAGGAACCAAATAACCATATAGTTGTAATGAAAATGTAGTCTTGATGAATCTTTCACCCTCACTCATTTCTGTAGAATCTTCAAACGATTCTATGTTTGATTGAAACTTTAGTTTTCCTGGCTCTCCCCAATATGAACCATCAGCCCAATTTACCTTTTCTATAATCTTATTCATCTGTTCTATGTAAGCGGTGAATATAATACACTCATAGTTAAGTGTAACATAGTCAGGCATAGCTACATTATATAATTCTCTTTGTGGTAACAATCCCTGATCGGTTGAAAATCTGTTGTATCTGTTTTGTGAAGAATATTTCTTTTCAAATGAGTAAAATAACTTTGGGTCGTTTGCATCAAGTTTATCTACTGCTATCTCAGACCTTTTAGACATAGATGTTCTTTTAAAAACAATTACTGGAGTAATCAATTGTCTTTTACTATCTCTCAAATAACCTTGTTTACGAATGGTAGCCCATCTTTCAGGATTAGCATACATTAGTGGAACTTTTACTTCCTCACCTTGTTCCATTACACTAGGTTTAATAACTTCATTAAAATAATACATAATGGAAGCATCAACATCTAGTAAACCAACTTCTACATTTTTAACTGTATCGTTGTCTCTGCTTTTTACTGTACCTCTATTTGCTACACCACCATATTGAATAAATCGTTCACTACGTGGTAATGGTTTTGTTCTAGCCACTAGTTACTCCTAATTCTTTCTATCTGTAAGTTAGAACGTCTAACTAAGAATGCTGTTAAAACTACAGACCAATTATTATCTACTTGTCCACCGACTAACTGATTTTCATTCATATTAGAAACTTCCCAATGACCTAAGTTCCAATCTATCACATCACCAAGTTCAGGTCTTATATCTGCATCGATTAATGATTGTCTTAGTATTGCAAATGTTGCGTTCTGTCTTAAATCTGGTCCGAACTCATCTGTTTGGAAATCAAAATCGTCTGCGGTTATCAATGCAGTTGTCTGAACACCTGGTTTGTATACTTTACCAGCTGCTGCTTCTCCATACATATTGGTTTTTGTTTCTTGTATAGCGTGTTGATAAATAACTATTGTCTGATTAATTATACCATCTTGATTGGATGGTAAATCACCAACGAGTTCATTATTAACCCTATCCATGAAATCTCTGTCATTTTGTGAATAATACCTTGTAGCCATTTATTTATCCTATGTAAATTGGATAAGGAACTTTTTGCAGTTTCTCCTGTAATGCTTGAGCCTCATCCCTTTCTTGTTCCATAAGAGTTTTTCTACTTGTTTGTTCTAACATTTCTCTTAATTGTGAAATCAAGAATTCTTTTTCAGTCTGAGCCTCTTGTCTTAATGTTTCACCATCTAAACTTGTATCAGCATTAGGAATAGGTATAGTTCCATACTTTCCTCTGATAGTTCCTAATAGTTCTTTTGTTAGTGCTAATCCATATTTTCGTATCCATTGAACACCTACTGAATTAATCGAAGTATACTTCATGTCTTGATATGGTATATTAGAATAATCCGAAACCACTCCCGACCCACTCGCCGTTCCGTATGGTCTTTTTAATAAATCATCTCTGTCTTCTTTAACCACATAATCAAAGTATAAATCAAATGTTGATGTAGGATTAGGAAATATTCTTAGATTGTTATTCGTCATTTCAAAAGTATATGCTGATTTTCTAATTTGGTCATTGAACTCAATAGCTTGTATTCTCAACATATCCTCATATATTGGCATCAATGTAAAAGATACAGCTGGTGAATAACCACCAAAACCAAATCCATCTATCATGTTAATACTACCATATCCTGTGGTTGCGTATGGATCGAAATATCTTTGAATAGCAGGACTTGCTTCATAATATACTCTTTTAACTTCTATTCCTTTACCACTTTCACTCACTTCTGAGAATAAAGCGTTTAAATCATATGTCTGTGAACCACTACCTACAGTAACTTTACCTTTTTTCCACTCTACATCACCACCAACACCAGCTTCTGTACCATATTGGTTAGAAAGTTCTATGGTTCTACCTAAACTTGTTGATAGATTTCTATGTGTAAATGTTGAACTTGTAGGTTGACCTTGTGCGTTTAACAAGTTATCTTTTATATTGAACTGATTGACTTGAGCTGCGTATTCTGCAGTAGCTTCTTCATAACAAGCAAAAAATTGTGCTGCTTGTAATTCAACTGATATGATTGGATATCCCAATCTTTTAGCACACCATTCTGAGAATTGAACTGATGCACTTGCAAAACTGGCTTCTGCGTCATATAACTGCCAGGGTGTTGAGCCTGATGAGTTAAACGAAGCGCTTCCTGGCCATATTGGCTGTTGTGCCATAAATTTCTCCTAAATAATAGAGTTAGATATATCTATAAATAAATATCGAAGAAACAAAAAAGGGGATGAACGAACATCCCCTTTAATTTGATTAAGTAGATTAGTTGTTATGACTGATCTACCCAAGTTCCACGAATGTCAGCAATCATCCAACCGATAGCATCTATTCCCATCAAATGAACAAAGTCATACTTCTTCTGTGTAGCTTTGGTATTGATAATGTCTTTATTATCTGTACCAGCTGCACCAGCGATGTCAACTAAGAACTTATCACTTGAATTTGGTGAAATTGTCAATAATGCACCAGCGTCAGCTGCTGAATTAACAACAATAAAAGAAGCACCAACTACCACTGCTGGTAATGTTAGTGTTTTTGCATCTGTAGCGATATTAACATAAGCACCAACTTGAACACTATGTGTTGCTACTGCTAATGTAGTATCGGCGGATAGAGTTACAGCTGAAAGACCACTAAAAGCAGGATATGCTCCTTGTGAATCAGCTAAATCATCAAAATATCTACCATGTGAACGGCGTAAGGCATTTTTAATATTACCTCTTGAGTCTACACCCATTTTATTTCTCCTAAATTAAATTAAATTGAAAATCCTATGATAGAGGTTAACCGAAGTCGAGGCTCTACCATTGTATTCAAGAAGTGAAAGGTTAACCGAAGTCGAGGCTTTCACCCATCGTCTACAGTTATAAATATCTGGAAATAAAAAAAGGGTGATATTACTACCACCCTTTTTCTAAGTATAAGGATCGAAATCCCTATTAATGTACTAACTATTAGATATAGTTAACATCAGCTACGACCACAGTACCGTAGAATTCAGGACGAACCATCTTCTTCGCGTATCTTGTCATTACACCTTTTCTTGGTGTAAAGTTTTTAGGATCGTATACTAATGGAGTCATTATCAACGGTACATAAGGAGCGTAAACCGCGCCAGTTTCTAAGAAATTGCTTCCTCTGAAACCAACAAGGATTTTATTTTCCTGCATATAAGGGTTCTTATAAACAGTATATCTGTTATTAAGAGCACCTACTTTTTGTACACCCATTGCGAATGACTTGTTAGCTGCATCTGCATCTGAATCAGAAGCGTATCCAGGGATAGACTCTATGATTGTTGCTGTTTCAGGTGAAACCACCATGAAGTTAGCACCACCTCTAAGAGTTTTCTGATGGATAGCATTTGATACTGATTGTATTTTGTTTCCAAGTGTCTGGAACCACTCACCTTTAGTGTAAGCGTTTGAAGCACCTGAAGACTCAACGAAAGTAGTAGTAGCAGTATCATATTCATGACCTACTCTTGCTGACCACTTTTCTTCTTTAGCAGCTGCACTAAGCATTAACATATCAAGGATTTCTAGATCGATTTCCATAGAAATGTATTCACTTAACATCGCTGTCAATTCAGCCTCTGCGTCAACACTATGATAAGCGTTCAAGTCTTGAGCTAGCTCAGGTGACCATACTGCTTTCAATTTACGTGTCTTCGCAACGATTGCGACAGATTTAAGTGATATGTCGATTTCTGGAATGTCAACATCAGTTTCAGGATTTGCATCAAATCCGGTAGCTGATTGCTCAAAGTCACCTCTAGTTGTGTCTGTTGGTGCTTTGTGGTACTTGACTTCCCAAGAACCTGTAAAGTCTGCTAATGTGTTCTGTGCTGGGTCAACAATAAACACAACGTTACTTGCACTAAATTTAGTGTAAGCTGGGTATAGTGTTGTAATTGCTGTATTATTACCCTGAACAGTTGAACCAGAAATTGAGAATGCGCGAACGCCTTCTTCATCAAGGTTGCTGTCAATGTCAGATTTTGGTATTACCATTCTGACTAAGCTTGAAGCTGCTACAGAAGCAGATAGGTCTGGTTCAAAGTCAACGTCTGCCCATGTAGCAGAAGAGGAAACTACGTTTCCGTCTTGTGTTAATGTTGCACGATTATCGTTGATTGAATATCCAAATTTACCTGATCCGTAAAGACCACCCGTTGCGTCAGCGTTTGACTTCGATGTGTTACCAAAAACATCACTATTTTCAGTATGTAGACCATTTTGGGCCGTACCATATTTGAAGTCAAGATAGAAGATAAGTCCACTTGGTAGGTTCATAGGCTGAACAGAAACGAATTCCTGTGCTGCTAATTCACCAAATATTCTGCGAACTAATGGGAGGGCTACGCCACTCCACTCTTCTTGATTTGAAGCAGTGCCTGTACGACTTGCTTCGTCAATTAACTGACGAGCTTGGTTTTCAAGAAGAACAGCCATACCATGTGTCTGTGTTTCTCCTTCAATACCTTCTAAAAGTCCTGTTGGCTCCCACTTCGTGACTAACTTACGAGTCTGCTCAAGCAACTGACGGTGAGGGTTGTATCCCTCCATCAATTTTGTTAAATTGCCTGTTTTTTCACTCATTTTAATCTCCAAAAGAGTAATGATTAAAGAATATTAGCTAACTTCTGAAAACGTGCTTTTACATCTGTGCCTTCAGAAATTATTTCTTCTTGCTTTTCAGATTTTGTAGAAGCAACAGCTTTAGATGCTGAGCCTTTAGTCTCTTTAATCGGTTTAATATTTTCGTTACCAAAATTCTCAGCGACAGTTGCATATACCAACTTTATCTCTCTAAGAGTTTTAGCTCGATCGAATGTTTCAACTACTTTCATCTTCTGCTCGTTATTCATTCCAAACGCTCTAAATAGTTTGTTTGTGAATAAGAGTTTAGCATTAAGTAAATTGACTTCATTTAGTTTTTCACGTAGATATTTCACTACTTTACGATGCTCTTTAAGGTCTCCCTTAAGCGTTTCGACTTCCTCTGCAGATTCAGTTACTTCATCTTCTGAAAGTGCTTTAATCACTTCTTCTAAATCAATATCTTCTTCTACTTCTTCAGACTCTTCAACTTCTTCAGCTTCGTCAACTTCTTCTTCTTCGGTCATTTTTGCTTTTCCAGCAGTACCGATTCCAGAAGATTTATCAACATCACCTTTTTTGTTGTCACCTGAACCGATGCCAGAAGATTGGTCGACTTCTTCGTCAACTTCTTCAGCTTCGTCAACTTCTTCAGCTTCTTCCACTTCTTCAGCTTCATCTACTTCTTCAAGTTCTTTCAGGATCTCATCTAAGTCAAGGTCCTCATCCATATCGTCTTCTTTATCGTCTTTGTCGTGGACTTCATCGACTTCATCTTCATCATCTTTATCATCGACTTCCATAACAGGTGCATACTTGACACCGTTGATTTCAATGACGCCTTCATCTTCCATCTCTTCTTCGTCATCATCATCACCCATGTCATCATCACCCATTTCGTCATCATCACGTGACATCATGTCACGTTCTTCCATGTCGTCATCATCTTCTTTGTCGTGGACTTCATCTTTGTCTTCCATATCTTCATCATCGTCACGAGACATATCTTTATTCATGTCACGTTCTTCCATGTCATCTTCATCTTCATCATCGATTTCATCGATATCTAATTCATCGACTGCATCTTCCATTTCAGATTGGATTTTCTTGGAAAGCATAGACTTTAAACGAGGTGTGAACGCTTCTTCAAGAGCCAGTTTTGCGTTAGCAAGTGCAGTTTCACGAACCGCTTTTGCGTCAGCAATCGCATCTTTTAAAAGTTCATCCATTTTAATTCTCCGTAATTGGATTCAGTATAGTTATTGGGAACTATAATAAGTTGTATTAACTTCAGGTACACTTTATGATGTATTATGAAAATACGAAAGTGTATTTCGTTTTATATAAATATATAAAACTTAGAAAAATCAATCAAATGATTGTCTTTTTCTTCGTGCTTTAGCTTTAGCTTTTTTCTCTTTTTTAACTAAAGATGGTTTCATATAGTATTCTCTTTCTCTTAGTTCATAAAGAATCTTACTATCTTTAACCTTTTTTTTAAAAATTGATATTGCTTTTTCTATTGATTGTCCTCTTCGGACTTTTACTTCTATCAAGTAAACCTCTACTTTTTAACTGCTTTAGTAATTGCTTGTCTTCTTTTATGTAGATATCTGTCTGAATCATCTGTATCACCATCATTATCTATATCTTTATCATCTCTATCTTTAAAATCATCTTCAGGTTCTACTTTGCTTGGGTCGACTTTATCCATAGCTTCATCTAAGTCATAATATCTACCAAGAATATGTCCCATATCTTCATATAGAGATTCCATTCTTTGTTGTAGTGCATTTGCTTCTTTTGCTATCTTTGTAAACTCACCAGAAGTATTACCTAATGATTTCATATTCTTATTAATTGTAACTTTGTCAAACCAATCATCGGTTTCTTGTAAAGTTGCTATACGAGCTTTTTCGGCTAATTCAGAAAGACCTTTAGCGACATCACGAAGTGAGCCTTCTCTGTAAATCATTTCACCCATACGACTGAAGTTCTTTACTTCTTGTACGAATGCTCCTGCATCTACACGCTTTTTGTCTTCACCAAACCATTCACCCTCTACCAATTCTGACATAGATGGTACTGATTCAGTATTAACTGGTCTCAATGTAACTAAACCACCAACTGTCGAAAATGGTTGTGTTCCAAAGTTTTCTTTGATTAAATCTTTCATTTTTATGTCTTTTGCCATAATTAACTCCTATATAGTATAAATATAAACTATCTTAATTTTCCACGTTTTGAATATCTTCTAAATCCATTTCTTACTTTATTCCAAAGTACTCTCATAAAATCTCTTTCGCCTGTAGATGTGTCTCTAACTGGACCACTCATAATAGCTCTCTGTAAATCAAAAGCATCGTATTTACCACTCTTTACACCATCCATCATTTTCTTAATTGACATTTGTGATGCTTTACCTAAAATCTTTGACATACCTACGATATCTTTTTCAACCATCTTTTGTGCTTCTGGTGAACTGTAAGGTTGTTGTGATGGTGAAGTGATTGGTGCTTCATCTATAGACTCTTCTAAACTATTAAGAAACTTATCTATCCTAACAGCTTGTTCACCATGCATCTTTGATGAATTTTTAAGTTGACTCACTATTTTCTTTAAAAAGTCTGTATTTGATTTTCTAGCCATCATAATTCCTGCAGTTGGGTTATTTACTTCTTTTTCTAATTTTTTCTTCTTTTTTGCTTTTAACAAATGTGGTCCTGCTGGCTTATCACCTAACTTACCATCTACACCATAACCACAAGTTCCCTCTTTCAATTCATGTGCCATCTTTAATTTTTGTTTTTTAGTATCTGAAGTACCTGTTGCTTTATATCCTAATTGTTCTGCATTTTCTTTTCTTGCTTTTTCGAACTTATCTTTGTCTTTACCTTTAAGTTCTCCACCGAAACCCTCATCAGTTTTCTTTTCAGGATCGTATTCAAAATCTGGTTCTTCAGGCATTCTATAACCCTTTACAGTAACAGCTTTAGGTCTGACTGCTATAATCGTCTCTCTAACCTTTTTAGCACCATACTTTGTTACTAATTTTTGTAAGGTTTCTCTTTTCAGACGACTCTTTTCAGCTCTTCCACGATTAGTTGATTCTTTTTCGAATCCCACTATCTTTCCCCCTTTGTGTGATGCATCTTTACCATCACCATTACCATAAGTTCCCTTTTTTCTGTTATACTGATTTAACTCAGCTCTATATTTTTTTGCTTTGGTGGATGATTGAAATTTCTTATATTCTGCTTTGTAATCTCTCTCTTCCTTAACCTTATTGGGTAAATCCGTATGTTTAGTAGAAGCATACTTCTTAGTTGACTTCTTCTTCATCGATTTAGCTGCATCCTTTACTGCTTTGGATACCTCTGAACCTTTTACTTCACCCTTTTTGTAAGCATGAACTAATCCCATAAATCTTTGTTGTGCTTTAGACTTAGATGGCATTACATCACTCTTTTCAATACTTTCATTATAGCTCTATGTGTATCACCATATTGTGAGTTATATCTCTCTTGGTCGATATCTACATTTATCTTAGATGCTAACATAGCTAATTGTCTAATTGCTTTTTTTCTATCACCAATCAAATATCTTGTTATAGCATCAGCTACTTTTTTTTCTGTTTGTTCTGTAACAACTGGTTTCTTTTCTTGATGATTTTTCATCACACTTGATAGTGTAGGTAATGGTTCTCCAAACTCTCTCTTGAGATTTTTGTTTTCTGTTATTGATTCCTTTGTGGAACAACAATCTCCACCACATTCACAATTGTTTTCTTTTATTAAATCTTTTAGTTTTATCATTTGTTTCTCTTTAATGCTGCTAATACTTGATAAATTGTAAAATTATCTTTTTCAAGATAGTGTTTATCTTCAGGATTCTTGATAATTTTTTTTATTTTATTAATTTGAGTTGGTTTTAATTTTACTTTTTTCTGTTTTTTTAATATATTTTCTGGTGATGTGCCGCCACCCTTATAAAAGTCTTGTCTCAAATCAAAATCAACAACTTTCCACTTACCTTTTACAAAGTGTTTATCTATCACCAACTCTATCTGTCCATTATTATCGTAAGCGCTTCCTACTTCTACAGATTGTTCATTTAATAGGTCCATTAACTTAATCATTAGAATACACCAACTATAACATCATGGTCTGAATATGTTCTGTATGATTGTTTAAATAAATCTTTATCCATCTTCATACGAAGTTTACTTAACTCTGGTGGTAAACTCCCAAGTGCTTTAGATATATCTTCTATAGCCATATAAATTTTTTCTAATTTTTTATTACCCATAACTTTAGCTAACTCCATTCTAGCCATAGTGTGATTGTTCCTATCAGTTAATCTATCAATCTTATTTATGATAGCTCCACCTAATTCTTTTTTCTCTGTTAATATGTCTTTTAACTTAATCACTTTAGTGCCTTCATTACATCATCAGGATTACTTACCATTCCCTTAACAAGTTTAGCTAAATTTTTATCTGCTAAATCACGAACTTTTTTTAACGCTGGTGGATAGTTAAGATTTAATTCTAACTTATAAATATGTTTGTAAGTTGCTGACATTTGTTTGTGTGGTAATCTGTCTGCTACTTCTATTCTTGCTATTGTTGAATCGTGTTTCTTTTTAGCAAGATTTTTTATCATATCTAGATTACCTGTAAATTCTTTTTTTTCGTTTAATATGTCTTTTAGTTTTATCATACTCTTGGTGTCCCCATTGCTTTCCACAATCTTAAAATTAAATTGATAAGTTGTTTTGTATTCATCTTATTCATTTTTTCTTTACTTGAGTCGTTTACCTTATCCCATACTTGAGCCATCATATTTGCAGTAGTTCCATCTACAAGAGTACCACCAATCTTTTTAGCTTGTTTGTTTTTTGCCACATCAAGAACTTTTTTAATATTACCTTGTGGTTCTATTGTTTTTTGCATAGCTTTACTTATTTTTCTACCTGCTCCTTTTGGAAAGATTTCATTTACGGATTCATTTGGGTTTTTCATATAATCTCTCGCACTATTCATATAAGTTTTAGAAATAGCTATCTTATTCATCCACCAACTTGGTAGTGAACCTTCATCATTCATTGATTTTAATGTTTTAAACATATCTATTGCATCTTCTGCTATAACTTTCATAGCTCTTTTAGCTGATGCTACGTCTGTATGTCCGTCTTCAGTCATCGATTCTTTCTTTACGCAATTAGGATACATCTTACCAAACATCTTTTTCATGCCTTTTTTCTCGTATCCTTTCCAACATTTTTCACATAAACATCCAAAAGTTTCGTTTACTGATTCCACTGGTTCATACCCCCGTTTTTGTTTATCTTTACGTTTCTGTAATCCACCATCTACTTCATAATCATCATCGTCAAAATCATAGGTTGCGTGTTCAGCACCTTTACCTTTTATATGAGGACCACTATGATAACTATGGTGTTTGTAAAATTCTTTTCCTCTTTTAGAGTCTTTGGGTGGTTTAACACCTTTTACCTTTTTAACTTGTTTTACTTTAGTTGGTAAAGACCCCTCTAAAATTTTTTTTTGCTCTCCCATCATCTTATAAATATATAACTTATCTAAACCATGTAAGATACTTTCACCACCCTTTTGTAATTGTCTATAACCACTTGCACTTCCTGCTTCTTTTGAGCCAGGCTCAGGAGTTGCTGGAATACCACCACTTTTACTTCCTTCAGGTGGTGTGGTTGGTTTTACAAGTACATCTGGTGTTGTAGTTATAAAATTAGCCGACTCTCTTGGTATAGTATAATTAGGTGATTTACCAAAAGCTCTTCTACCATAAACTCTTTGTTTAGGTGCTAATGGTGGTGTATCATCTCTTAACTCGTTAGGATTAATCACCTCATTACTTTTCACATATTCAGGAGTAATCTTAGTTCTTTTAAATGTTCCACCAGCTAAATCAGGTTGAGGTATTTCACTACCATCTCCACCATATATTGAATCTGCTGCTGGAGCTACTATTTGAACCATTCCTCTTGGCATCCCTGCTGCTGTAATATATCTTCTCTCGCCATACTTTGTAAAAAGACCATCAGGCCACGCATCTCCTGTATTTAATCCTCCACCATAGGTGGTGTAAGATGCTTCCAATAAATCATTCTCAAACTTATTAACAAACTTCTTCACTATCGTATACCCATAGCTTTTCTTTTACGAAGAGATTTCCTTCTCTTCCTAACCATCATAGCTTTTTTACCACGTTTCTTCATCCAAGCTCTTTTCATAGCTCTTTTCTTCTTAACTCTGTCTTTACCAGAGACTCTTACACACTGCTTTTTGGATGGGTTATATCTTTTATTTCTTGGACAAAGAACTCTGAGTTTGAGTTTTTTGTTACGAATGACTCTTTTACGTCTTAGTTCATTTAGATTGTTTATGATTTCATCAAGAAAAACCTCAACCATAGTATTGAATTGTTCTTCATCATTCAGAACATCTTCAGTTACTCCATCGAAGAATCCGTTTTTAATTGACTGTTCAACAATCTTTCTAAACATTTTAAGCTTTCTTTAAGACAAGTTTTAATTCTATAATATACTTCTTATATGCTTTCATTAATGCCATAGCTCTTTTTCTATCACCAGCTTTATCAGCTTCTTTAATCATCATCTTGAAGTTCTTATCTAAACTGTCAATATCCTTTTGAGCTGACTTTTTAGCACCCTTATACATATTAGGTGCTTCATCTAATCTAAAATCTTTCCATTCAGCCCACATTTTTTGAGTATACTTTGGCATTACATTCCCCTAATGATGTCGTTTGCTATTGACTCTACTTTACACCACTGACCACATTCGTTAGAATTTCTTTCGTCAACCCTATACTCTACACTCTCATTGATTACACCCTCATTTGTTGGATGTAAGAAAGCACCTTGTGTAGATGGATTGGATACGAAATCAAATGCAATAAGTTCAAAATCAGGTTGAACTGCAACTGTTTGTTTTCCACCCTCATCCTCATCTATGGTTTCTACTGAACCCATACCTCTTGAAGATATACCTAACTTAATACCTGATTTAAATAATTCTTTTAATATATTTCCTGCTGGTGTTGGTAAAACTTCTACCGTTCCAACCAAGTCGTCATTTTCCCACTTCATCTCTCTGATATTGTGAGAAACGTTAGCTAAGTTGACTACTGAACTCTCTGGATGGTCGAGTTCTCCCATAGCTCTACGCTCTGATATAAATGTTTTGTTATATTTGTTTGCTTCCCTTACTAAAATCTCTTTAGGGTATATTCTACCATTTTGATTTTCAGCATTTGCTCTTTGTAAGATGCCGCTAACAATCAACTTTCCACCATTTTCTTTCATGGATTCGTTAATCTGTGATGGTTTTATGTCAAATGGTATGTAATCTACTATGAGTTGTCTCATCTTGTTTCCTAACTTCTTACTTTAATTATTTCAGTTCTAATTTCTTCTAACTCTTCTATAAGTTTATCTACCTTGCCAAGAGCCTCTATCTTATTAAAACTTTTTCTATCCCCATTCTTTAGGGATTCTTCACAAAATTTTTTGGTTAGTTTAATAATATCTAACAACTTATAAATAAGCTGAAATTTAAAGTGCTCCCACTTTGGTTTTTGTTTCAGTTTCACAGGAAACCCTAATGTAACTGACCGACTTTATTAGCTAACTTAACTAACCTTTCACTAATCTTCTTCATAGCCGTATGGGTTCTTTTCCAATAGGATGTAGAATCAACACCTATTTCATTCTTTAAACGAATATTCATACCGACTATGCTCTCAAGAGTTTTTAAGGTATCACGAACTTCCATCATAGAACGACCAATCTTCTGTTTTGGTGTTAGAGTTTCGTCATTTCTGTAATCGTGGTATTTACCTTCAGTTACATTTTCAAGTTTCTTATCAATCTGTTTTGCTTTACCAGCTTGAACTCTGGTTACACTTACAATATCTTTACGTTTTTTTAATTGTTTTGCAACCATCATTTTAGCTTCACCTTTACCACTAGCATTAACTATAACACTACCTAAACCATCAACTTTAACATGAAACTTAGCTTCAGTCATGCTGTAACCACTTTGACTTGCTATACTTTTTCTTTTCTTTTTATCTTTTTTACGTTTACCACTAAAAGCAAATGGTGTCTTGGGAGGACCTTCTCCACCGTCTAATGCACCTGTAACAGATGCTTCATCTAACTCTATGTCATCTTCGATAAGTTCACGTATTGTGTTTTTTAGTTGTTCAAATTTAGTTTGCGACATTATCTATCTCCCCAATAAGTTGGTAATACCTCATCATAGAAACAACCTGCTTATCAGAAACAACCTTACCTTTTTTCAAACCATCGATTTGATTAACAACTTCTGTTAATTTAATCTGTGTAACTTTATCATCTACTTTTTTAATCTGAGTTTTCAGAGTATCTTTAACTACTTCTACTTCGGAATCGACATATTCTCTTAACTTATTTGTGTTAGAAATGTTATTAATGTATTCTTTAATTAATTTCTTTTGCTTTTCAGTTAAGTTGGAATATTTTTTATTGAATTTTTCTACTAATGTAGAATATGCTAACATTCTCAAGTCTTTTTCTTGCTTTTTTAGATAATCATATGTTTTATTAGTCTTAGAAGCTTTAGATTGAGATGTAATATTTTCTACAATAGTATACTTTGTTGTAACATATTTATCTGGAGCTACTTCTTCTTTATGTTCAAATAAGTTATAAATAGATGCTAAAACTTTATAATTGTTGATTTTTGTATTAAAAAAGTCTTTTTCATTGTAAGATTCTCTTATTTCTTTTATAAGATTATACTTTTCTTTTTTAATAGAACCACTACTCAACTTCTTTCTACTATCCATTACAGCTTCAATTAATGTTTCTGCACGAGATTCAGTATTGTATTTGGTTTCTGTAAGTATTTTGTACAATTCATACTCTTTACCGAGTTGTGTACCATTTTTAAAATACCTTTTTACTATGTTTACAGCTTTGGAACTGTTAGATTCCATTAAGTCTACTGTAATCTGTCTTGTCAACAATTCAAAAAGAATACCAGTATTCTTGATTTTATTGTGTTTCATCTTTTTATTTAACATTAAAATGCTCCAGCGTTAAGTATGTCATATATAAATATAAAAATATAAAAAATTACTTTAATTTTGCGTCTTTAAGTTCTTCTTTATATTCGTTTTTAATTGTTTCAGCTTCGTTAATTAATTGATAGTCTTTTTGAGAAAACTTCTTCATATTCTGTTTCAAACCATCAAAATGTGCAAGTGCTAAACTTGGATTATACTGTTTTTTCTTATCATGTGAACCTAAAGGATCTCTTCCTCTTGCTCCACTATCTTTTCCGTATTTACCACCCTCTTTTGGACGACCTGCTCCTTCAAATCCACCTGGAGGTGAACCACCCTCATCATCTAACTCATGTCCTGTCCTACCTGCTTGGTTGTCTGATGGTGTTCCTTGAGCTTCTCCACTCTTTGCAGGATCGTTACCCTCAGATTCTATCTGTTGTCGTCTAAACTTTTGTTTGTAATCAAATACAATCTGATTATCCATCTCTTTAATCTTATCATCGGTAAAATTAAATACGTTTCTGTAAATCCACTCTGTAGAAACAATACCATCCTGTAACATTGAAGATGCTAATTGTGTCTTACTACTCCACAACTCAACCTTTTCAGTTTCATATATCGTAGACGGATTTGTAAGATTCAATTCAAAATTAACTAAGTCTGCATCTTGATAACCTTGTGCATACAAGTGAACAATAGCTATTTTAGTCAACTCTGATATC
>Ga0208669_1000483_pt1 | contig 16035 bp, 5 predicted proteins | sample 21_taG_FD_184095 | JGI IMG/M metagenome (GOLD analysis project Ga0208669, IMG submission 184095) | Marine viral communities from the Subarctic Pacific Ocean - 21_ETSP_OMZ_AT15319 metaG (SPAdes) (version 2) | ecosystem: Environmental > Aquatic > Marine > Oceanic | place: Pacific Ocean | collected...
TTATCAAATTTAAAAATAGAAGAATTAACTCAAATACTTAGAGGCAAATCTAAGTGGATAAAACACTAAAATATGCCAGAGATTAAAAACCAGTTTACCGGTGGTAAGATGAACAAGGATCTTGATGAAAGACTTGTTCCTAAGGGTGATTATAGAGACGCCATGAATATACAGGTGTCTACCTCTGAGGAAAATTCTGTTGGTACTGTTCAAAACATTTTAGGTAATCAACAAATAGGTATCGTGAATATAGATGGTGGGCTTATTGTTGGGTGTATAGCAGATGAAAAGCTAGATACACTTTACTACTTAGTATGGTCGCAGAACGTTGATTATATATTTTCTTACAAAAGAGGCGATGCTAATGTTAAATTTATTTTTAGAGATTCAAATAAAAATGTTTTAAAATTTGATCCTAATAACATTGTTACTGGTATAAATATAATAGACGGAATGTTATTTTGGACTGATAACAAAAACGAACCTAAAAAAATAAACATAGCAAGATGTGAAGCTGGAACTCCTGGTCTTAGTTTAACTAACCATACTAAACTAATAAACGAACCTTCTGGATTAACGAGTTTAGGTTTTGGTTCTGTTGAAATTGAAGAGAAACATATCACTGTTATTAAAAAAGCACCAGTCAAACCTTTACAGTTAAAACCTAAAACATCTAGAGATCCTAACAAAGTATACACTGGAGTAGTAATAACAAATACTGATGATGGCACTGGTACATATAATTCTTTTCCTAGTTCAAGTATTTTTAATTTTAGTGGCTTTGCGGTTGATGATGAATTTAATATTAATATAGAGTATGGTCTTGATGGTTTTGGTAATGTTGTTAACTGGCCAACTTCACCTGCTACTGGTACTGGACTTGGTATAAGTAATATTATTAGTGGCCTTACTGGTTGGCAAACTCCTGGTTTAACGGCTGGAAATCTACCGTCTGCCCAGGGAACTATACCCGCTGGAACTAAAATTGTTTTTAAAGCATATGATCAAGATGGTGATCCACCTGGCTTACCTGTATCTGATTATAGCATAAAAGGAGTTGTACTTGATGCTTATCCAAATCCTGGAGATGACAACACTACTTTCGTTACAGCTATAAAAGTAAAAGTAACATCTGTAGATGGATTTCCTACCCTACCTGATCCCGGTGAAGATTTAAATTACGTTGTAGATTTATTCAACGAAACAGAAAAACTTTTTGAATTTAAATTCCCTAGGTTTTCTTATAGATACAAATACGAAGACGGTGAATACTCCCCGTATGCTCCGTTTACACAAGTAGCGTTTTTACCAGGCTCGTTTGATTATCACCCTAGAAAAGGTTATAATCTAGGAATGACCAATACATTAACTGAAGTTGATTTAGGAGGTTTTATTCACGAAAACATGCCTAAAGACGTAGTATCCGTAGACATCTTATTCAAAGATGAACCTTCCCCTAATATATATATTGTAGATACAATTAATCCTGACGACGCTAATATGGCTGGCACTAGTGTTAACGTTTGGAATAGTGTTAAAAGTGGTAATCTTTACACTATTACTAGCGAGGCCGTAAATGGCGTTGTACCATCTAATCAACTACTAAGACCTTGGGATAATGTTCCAAAAAAAGCTCTAGCACAGGACATTACTGGCAACAGAATTGTTTACGGTAACTACGTGCAAAACTATAATCTTAATACAGCTTCTGGTGATAAGTATTTTGCAAATTTTGATCCTGAATTAGTTGAGTATAGCGAAACAAATACGACTGGAGCTGGTAAATCTATAAAATCACTAAGAGAATATCAATTAGGAGTTGTTTTTATAGATAAATATGGTAGAGAAACGCCTGTTATATCAAATCCATCAGGAACACTTCAAATAGAAAAAGATAAAGCTAGCAAAAACAATAGATTTAAGTGTAAGCTAACCGGCCAAGATGTTCCACAAGATTTAACGTATTATAAATTTTTTGTAAAAGAAACATCTAACGAATACTACAACATGGCTATGGATCGTTGGTATGATGCAGAAGATGGTAATATTTGGCTAGCATTTCCTTCTTCAGATAGAAATAAAATAGATATCGATACGTTTTTAATTCTTAAAAAAGGTACTGATTCAGACGACTTAGTGACTGACGCGGCTAGATATAAAGTTTTAGCTATAGAGCCTGATGCTCCTGATTATATTAAGACTAGCAAAATACTTATCTCTACCGTAGAACATAGTGGTGGTGGCACGGGTAATGCTAATGATATTTTTGGTGGATCAACGGTTGATGTACCATTTGTTGGTGATACTGAGTTTAAAATGTCTTATACTCCGTTTCATGGCACTCCTGGTCAAAACTTAGATGCTATAGAAGATAGTTTATATATACAATTTGGAAGATTAGGAAACTCTCAGCTTTCTAAAAGATATAGAATATCATCAATAACAAACAACTGGGACGTTTTAAATACAGGTTCAGGTTTAGTAAATATTGATGGCGATCCAGCTCAATATAGTGTTAAACTTGAAGAAGCACTAGGTGAGGATGTAAACTTTATAACAGACAATCCAGGTAATCCTTTAAATTCTACAAAGATTGATGATGGCGCTATAGTTAATATATATAAGTATAAAGTAGAAAACAAACCAAAATTTGATGGTAGATTTTTTGTTAAAATATACAAAGATGAAGTGTTTCAAAATAACATTGCTAAAAGTTTTGCTGGAGATCTTGAATTTAGAGTTGGTGAGTTTAGAAAATTATTTGGTATAAAAGATGATCACATAGACAGACATACTAAAGATGTAAAAAGATTTTTAGTTAATAATGAGCAAAACAAACGTGGCCACAATAACTGGGACACTGGTGGTAATCCAACCTACGCTGCTGATTGGATGTACGGTTATTATCTTGATGATGAATTTTCTTCTTTTGCACTCTATTTCAGAAGATATGAAAAAGTACCCGATCTGATAACATTTGGCCAACAATGGGATAGTGGGTGGTTTACATCTGGAACCTCAATTAGTACTCCATATACTTATGCTGATGATACTCTAAGTTATTTCATTGATGGCGATCCTTCTAATGTGGAAGAGGTTAACCTTATACATCTAGAGCCAGGCGGTAGTGATGTCGTATATGACGACCAACAAACCGGTGTAACGCGCTGGAAAAGATTAGGTCCTAATGAAATAAAAGGGTATACAGCTAGGTGGGATCAAGCTGGGGGAAATAGCACAATTGCTGGTGTAGGTGGTTATTCGCAAGGTATGCTAATCTACAACCGCATGGGTCATTCGTTTTATGAAAACGCCGATACATCAATAGATCATCCAAATGACACAAGTGTTTGGTTTGTTGATATGGGGCCTTCTAAAAGCACAGGAACATCTTCGCAACAAGGCTTAGAGTTAAAATGGGCGGTAAATGCTGATTTTAATGGTACTAATTATACAAATGGTTATTCTGATTATGGTGACGGTCAAGTAGATCTTGATCCATCAGGTGAGCCAATTAATAGAGTGGGTGGCGGAATTGATATTGACAACACTAACGACAGGTGGGAAATGGAAATTGGTTTTGGTGGAATAGAAAGAGCAGAACCAGTTCAGCAAACTTTGTTAGGTGATTTCTTCAATGTTGGTGACTGGAACACGCCTAGTGGACTAAGCCATAATATGAATCACAATAGTGAAAATGCTTTTGTATCTAACATAAACACTGGCGTAAAATTTAAATTTAAAGAAGATTTTGATGAAAAAGTATACACTATATTAGGTTCTCCGGAACAAATAGACTGTATTAGACATAGTCATTTTAATCATAAATACGACGGTGATAATCAAACCTCGTCTCTTACTGATGATGGAAGAATTATTCCTAATACAGTTAATGAAGATAGACCTTACATGTCTAGTGTTTATAAAGAATCTGGTAGTCAACTTGGTCAGTTTAGATCCCAGCTCAAAACTAGAAACCGTAGAGGTGATTGTAAGGCTGAAGCTCTATCGTTTAACTTTACAAAAAATTGGAATATAAAAAACATACAACCAGCTTTAGAGTTTGATATAACGGCAGATGGTATTATTCCAGGTAGTAGGAAAATAGAAATATCAGCCGTTATGGTTAATGGTAACTCGGTGGTTACTTCTGGTGGTTCTACGTGTGACGGTGTAAATCTTTCTGATGACTTAAAAATATACGTTGAAACATTAAAAGATTCTACTAATAGCGAGCTGCAACTGTACGTAGGTATGGCTTTACATAAGTACACTCGTGCTTCTAATAGCATTGAAGATACTTTACTGAACCACTTAACACCTTTTCCTTGGCTTTTACCTAACGAGTTTTTAGTTATAAGAGGTATAAACAAAGTGCTCGATAATGCTGGAAATACAGCGTATTTTGAGTTAGTACTTGGTGGTTATAGAAAACATATGAGAACTATCACTGATCATAGATTAGCATCAACACACAAACCAAAAGCAGGTCAAAACTACACTTTTGTACAAGTTGGTTTAAATGGTTATAGTCCAAACTCTGAGTTTAACATAAATACAATGGGACCAACCGCGAATTGTGGAAAAGTTGGATCTGTAGGTTATACAATGCAGTTTATAGAAGAAGTGGAGCCAGAAGAAATATTATCAGAGAATCCAGCTATATGGGAAACAGAACCTAAAGATTCAAAAGACTTAGATATATACTACGAGGCTACAGGAGCGATACCTATAGAATTTAATGAAGAGAATATTCACGAAGCATTCCCTGTTGGATCTAAGATTGCTGGCGCTACAGTGTTAAGTTACAATGGTATGGATGTGGAAGTTGATGACACTAGTAGTTTAACAATATCATTACCATCAGGACCATATTTTTACGTTGTAAGACCTGACGGTTTAGAACTTAATATTGCTATAAACGGTATTGATTCTACTAACAATCTTGTAACAATAGATCCATTTTTATACAACGGTCATCATAAATTAAATTGGCATAACTGTTACTCTTTTGGAAATGGCGTTGAGTCTAATAGAATTAGAGATAATTATAACTTACCATTTATATCAAATGGAGTTAAAGTGTCTACAACTTTAGAAGGTGGATACCAAGAAGAGCACAGGAAATATGGTTTAATATACTCTGGGCTTTACAATTCCATTAGTGGTGTAAATAATTTAAATCAATTTATACAAGCTGAAAAAATAACAAAAGATGTAAATCCTATATATGGTAGTATACAAAAGTTACACTCTAGAGACTCTGATTTAGTAACTTTGTGCGAAGACAAGTGTCTTAGAATATTAGCAGATAAAGATGCGGTATTTAATGCTGGTGGAAATACAAATTTAACAGCTACCGAAAATGTATTAGGACAAACTATACCTTTTTCAGGTGAATACGGTATATCAACAAATCCAGAATCATTTGCATCGGAATCTTATAGAACGTATTTTACGGACAAAGTAAGAGGCGCTGTAATTAGATTATCTAAAGATGGATTAACACCAATATCTAATTATGGTATGCAAGATTGGTTTAAAGATAATTTAAAACTTGCGAAAAGAATAATAGGAAGTCACGATGATAAGAAAAACGAGTATAATATCACTTTAAAACACTATCCTAGAGTTAAAGTCATTGGAGCTAGCAAAACCACGCCGCCATCACCACCATATGATCCTAATAATAAGATAATTTTAACGCCCCAACAAGCGCAAGGCTTAGGTATAGGAGACGCTTTTGTAGCTAACGGAATTCCAACTGGAACGGTTGTTTTTAACAAATTAGCGTTATCATCATCAGAAGTACAAGTAACATTAGATTTACCATTTGGATCAATTATAGACACTAGTACTTACGGTCTGTACAAGCCATACGGTAATCCTGGAAGTGGACAAGTTTTTTGGCTTGCTACTTTTTATATAGATAACTTTGAACAAAACGACAAAACAATTTCTTTTAAAGAAAAAAATAAAGGTTGGGTTAGTTTTAAATCTTTTACGCCAGAAAACGCTTTAAGCATGGCCAATGATTACTATACTTTTAAATCTGGTGGTATATACAAACACCACATAGAAAGAATGGATAGAAATACTTTTTATGGTGCGTTTGAAGACTCTTCTGTAACGGTAATGCTTAATGATAACCCTAGTGTTATAAAAAGTTTTAACACCTTAAACTACGAAGGTAGCCAGTCTAAGATAGAAAAATTTCAATCAATTAATTTATTTTTATCTTATCAAGGCACACATAATTACAATGATCAAACCACATACAACTTATCGGGTAAAGATGGTTGGTATGTTAAAAGCATAATAACAGATAAAGAGCAAGGTAACGTTAGAGAGTTTGTAGAAAAAGAAGGTAAGTGGTTTAATAACATAAACAGATTTATAGATATATCATTATCAAGAGCTGACACTGCAGATTTTACTTTCCAAGGAATAGGTGAGGTAGATTCAGCTGTTTTAAGTCCAACTATTACTACTGTCGGTGCTCCTACTGGTCCTACTACTGGCGTTGTTGGTACTACCACTGGTACTACCACTGGTACTACCACTGGTACTACCACTGGTACAACCACTGGTACTACCACTGGTACAACCACTGGTATAACCACTGGTGTTGTAGGTGCTGGTGGTGGTACTACCACTACCACTGGAACTACCGGAACTACCGGAACTACCGGAACTACCGGAACTACCGGAACTACCGGAACTACCGGAACTACTGGAGCAACTGGTATTACTGGTGTTGTTAGCACCGCTGGTACGATAATTGAAGGGTGTACAAACCCAGCAGCTAGCAATTATAATCCAAACGCTACGCTTGATGATGGAACTTGTATCATACCTATAACGCCTAGATCTACAACGCCAACACCTAGATCCGCAACATCAATATCTAATAGAACTACAAATTATTAAAAATGATAGCAATAACTCTCAATATTAAAAACTTAAACAACTCACTTCAAGTTGGTGATATAGTTTATGCTACAGAAACCACACAACAAGTAGTAGATGTTACAGATCTTGAAGACAACACAGGCCTAGGTGTTAATAAAATAGTTGGCATATTAAGACGTATAACTAAAAACGCAAACAATATTGTTTTAGATGTAGATGAGTCTTTATTTCTTCCAGCAAATATTCCAAGTAGTGGTTCTTTTTTAATGTTTTCTAAGTATTCACAAACAGATGGCGATGTTAATGGTTATTACGCGGAAGCAACCTTTAAAAATAATTCCACTGAAAAAGCTGAGTTGTTTTCAGTTGGTAGTGAAGTAATAATAAATAGCAAGTAAAATGGCAGATACTAAAAAACCAGCTCCTACTGAAATTAGTGAAACAAGAGAAGTTAAAACAACTAGAGGAACTTCTATTGAGTTTGTTGGACCTGGCGTGGGTGAAGACCTTGATAGAGAAACAGGTTCCGGTAGAAGTACAAGCGCACCAGGGGCAGCTGGTGGGGGTACTTATCTTGTAAAAGAACAAGATGGAGTAGCCGCTCCAATAGGCTCTCATTACATGCCTGACGGCTCACTCATGTCTGATGCTGCTCACGTGGTCAAGTATGGTTATGCTGATGCAAAAATTGAGAGTTTTACGTTTAATACAAAAGACATATCACCTCTTGGAGGATCTAAATCTTTTACTATTAGAGGAACTGAAAATGCTGTTTTTAGTTTAGAAATATATGATGATTCTGATTCTAGAAATTATTATAACTTTGATACAAAAACTTGGTCTACAGCGTTATATAGATTAAGTAATGTAGAACTAAAAAGAAAATACACGTTTTTAGTAAACTTTCCTACAATAGTGTTTTCTGATGCAACATGTGTTACAACCACGGATCCTACGGTTACTCATAGTGATGATGATGGTAAGATAAAAGCGGGTATGACCGTTACCGGATCTGGTGTTCCGGCTGGTGCTACCGTTGCTAGTGTTACTAGTGATCTAGAGTTTGAACTATCTGCCGCTACAACATCGTCTATCAATCCTACTACTCTTACATTTGGTGGTTTATTAAAAAAATACACTATAAACCTGTACGCAGAAACTGTTGGTAACGTAAAAACTACCCATGCAAATTTTATAGATTACAGAAACTCTGATAACACTATAAACTTAAACAGATCTACTGGTTCACAATCTAATTTGCTAACAAAAATATTATATCAAGACGCAATTAAAAACTTGAACTTGTCATGTATTGCGCCTTCTCTTTATGCAACAAGCGCAAACACTGTAGCCGCTACTACTAGTAGTACTAATAGAATAACCATAGATAGTGGAGACGAAAGTACTGATGTAGCCACAGACATAAATATCGTTAGAGTTGGAGATAAAGTAACAACAACAGGGATAGCTGCGGCAGCACACGCTTTAGTTACTAAAATAGATCCAGATGGAGATAATACTAATGAAATAGAGATTAGTGTTACTGATAGCGTTACTAACAATGCGGCGATAACTTTTACCCCACCATTTAATGGTGTAACACCTCATAGTACAGATAGTACCTCTGGTCAAGATACTTTTGAGGTTATTTCTGGTGGAAGCTTAATATCAACTTTTTCTATAACTTTAACAGCACAAGCGGGTAGAACTTTTAGTCAAATTAAAACCCCAACAACTGATGATCTATGCGCTTTTACAACAGTAACGTTTGGCTCAGCTGCTCTACCTATAGACGGAGAAGACGTTTCTAGTAGTACTTTTTATAGATGGCCAATAGATAATATTGTTGGATTAAGTGGTGGTATGACTTTAGATCCAGCTAGATCTGGAACTGGAGTGAATACAACAACACCAGCTATTATATCTTCTTATGAGTCAACATATACAGGTTATAAAATAACCAACAGAAAATACGCTGCGGATGCTAGTTCAACAACTGTTACTGACGTATATGTTAGAGCAGTTAGCACAAATGACATCGCAACAACTGTTGATCGATATGGAGAACCTACGGTTCAAACTGGTAATATTGTTTTTAATACACAGCAAGCCGATGCTTTAAAAAGTGATTCTGGTGTGAGAATATTTGCATATGGTGCTAGTAATATAAAAAAACTAACTGGTGTAGATGTTAATATTAGTAATGTTAATGTAGCTTTAACTCAAATATCAACAACAACAACAGCTGCTGTTATAAATAGTACAACAATACCTGTTACTGAATGTCAAAATATTTCATCTCTTAGTACTTTACGAGGCATGGGCGTTACTTCTTTATCAAGTGGAAGAGTCGTGGCGCCAACGGTAGTATCTAAAAACGCGGTTAGTGGAAATGGAAATGTAGTTGTTGCAACTGCTCAAAATCTAGAAAGTGGTCAAACAGTGTTTTTTGATAGAGCTAGCAACGTAGCTACGATAACAGGTAATATTGAATTATCAAATATGAGTACGAGTGATGTAACGTTGTATTTTGATGTTGAAAGATTCCTAAGATCAATATAAGTAAAAAAACGGCAAAAACTGTAACTATTATACATATAAATAAACAAATTATGGCAAATAAAAATTACGTATCATCTCCAGCTAAGTTTCTTAGCTTTTTAAGTGGCGGATCTGCTAGAAGAAGAGAGCAAAGAGCTGCTAATGAAGATTTAGGTAACCAAATGGATGCATGGGAAGATACTAAAATGACAAATCCTTATGCTGGTGTCAAAAATCCTTATGCTAACATGGAGAACGTATACGAAGATCAAACTGTAGATTTAAAAGCTGCAGAATTTGCAAAAGAACAAAACCAACAAAACGCAGCTAATATTATGCAAAGTTTAAAAGGTGCTGCTGGTGGAAGTGGAGTTGCTGGTCTAGCACAAGTACTAGCTAATCAAGGTGCACAACAAGCACAACAAGCGTCTGCTTCCATAGGAATGCAAGAACAAGCTAATCAAGCTAGAGCTAGAGGTGAGGCTGGTAGATTACAACAGTTAAGTGTTGAGGGTGCTCAAAAAGCAGATTTAATGGAAAGAGAAGGAGCAAGAATGGTAGAACAATTTGATATGCAAAAGCAAGAAAAAATGCTTGATATAGCTTCAAATAGAAAAGCCGCAGCTGACCAAGCTATTGCAAATGCAAAAGCACAAAAAAGCAGTATGATTAGTGGTTTGGTTACTGGAGGGCTATCACTACTATCAGATGTTAGATTAAAAGAAAATATAAACAAAACTGGTGTTTCTAAATCTGGAATACCTATATACACATTTAACTATAAAGGTGAAAAAGAAGTTTGGTCAGGAACAATGGCTCAAGATTTAATAAACATCGGTAGAGAAGATGCTGTGGTGATTACAGATAGTGGTTACTACGCTGTTTATTATGACATGCTTGACGTTAATATGGAACTTAAAAATTAATAATATGTCAGATAAAGCAGCTAAAAAATATTTTGAAAACATACCGTATGGTAAAGATTCCAAATCTTCCGAAATACACGGCAAACACAATCAACTCGTTATAAGTGAGTTTGTAGAGAGCTTAGTTGGTAAGTATGACATGTTAATGGCTAGAGGTGATAAGAAAAACGCTAATCATTTCAAAGAGGCGATATACACTATGTCAATGCAATTAGATAATTTAAAGAGTATAAAAGAAGAGTTTGCTTTAAACTATGGTGGTGGTGTTGGTGGTAAAAATATGTTTTCAAACTATACGGACACTTCTTTTGATAGAGAGTTTTTCACTGAAAACGGTGAAATACTATTTGACGATCAAATGAAATTACTACTTGTTACAAAAGACGGTGACGGCAAAGACGTTATAAAAAGAGTTGAAGACGTAACAGAGAACTGGGTTATAAGAGGTACAGAGGAAAACGACTTTATGAATAGACAGCAAAGTGCTGTTAAACAACGTAATGACATGGGTACACCATTAGACTTTGATGTAGACTGGGAGGTTAGTAACATGTTAGAAAACGAAGATGCTTGGAAAATATTTGCTTCAGATAAAATTGGTGGTAGATATTTCTTAAATGATTATATTGAACAAAACGCTGAGGCGATAAAATCTGGTGAGATACCAGACGAGATGTTACATCCAGATTCTTTTAATCCAGCTTTTGATAATAGACTACATGATTACTTTGCTACTAGGTTAAGAAAATCATTTGATCCAAATTATCAAACTCCAGCTGAAGCAAGAGCTGCTGATGAATTAATAGCAAAAAACAACAAAGAAAACACTCAATCTTAATATATGGCTGACATCAAGTTTGACATAATGACAAGGGCAGTTGAAAAAAATAAACTGCCAACAGTTGATCAAGAACTACAAGCGATTATGCAGGCTCATGTAGACTCCGGATTATATAGTAAAGAACAACTTGCTGAAATAAGAAAGCGCGAAGCTAACGAGCTAGCAAACGAAAAAGCAAGAAAAAAACAAGAAGAAAAAGAAAGAAAAAAACAAGAGCAGTTAGGAAAAATAAAAACTGAAGAACAAAAAAATACTAAAAAAGTAATTTTAGGAGAAGGTGAAACCGCTAGCCAAATGTTGATAGATGCTGATGCCGAGAAAAAAAGTGGTAGCCAACAATACGACGATACTAATCTTGACCATAACAAACTATATACTAACAATAATCCTTTATACAATAGTTTTAGGCATGATACTCAGATTAGTAAACATAATGCAAATTTTTGGGAACTAGAGGAAGATGACGCTCTTGGATATTTACGTGAAAAATTTCCTCAATTAAAATTTGATGAAACAGAAGCGTCTTTTGAGTATAGAGGTCAAGCTCAACCAAAAGGAAAAAGCACCTCAAGATATTCTACTGATGCTATAAAAATTACAGCTCCAGATGGTTCAGAAGAAATAATAGAATTAGATCACACGGGGTTTTTTCAAGAAGGCTTTGGTGGTTGGGACGCTAGTAAAATAGAAAACTATAATAAACTAGCTAATTTTTTAGACACTCATTTAACACAAAAAGATGTTGAAGAGATATTAAAAGATGATGAGACAAGAGCTATTTTTGCCGAGCAAGAAAGAATACAAAATTTAGAGCCTACAGAAAAGGAGTATCAAGCTCAATTTACTAAAAAAGAATTATTATCTACAGATATATTTAACGAAAAAACAGTTAGACAAACAACGCCCGGTGGTTTACAAAGCGAAACAAACCTAAGGTTTGGTGGATATGAAAAAGATATTGAACAAGCTAGAGAGCAACTAATAAAAGAGAATAGACAAAAATCAGCTGTTAGTAATACTCCTTATACTGGTCCTACTGAAGATGAAATAAAAGAAAGAGCATTATTAAATCTACAAAACGAAGAGCGAAGATACTTAAGAACGCAGAAGTACGATACGTATATAAACGAACTTGAAGATTTTGACAACTGGAGCGATGGGTGGGTTTTAAAAAGAGCTAAAGAAGAAGGTGTAAACTTAGTAGATGATTACGATCGCTTAGAGTTTCAAGAAACGATTCGTAAAGAAATGAAAGAAAAGTATTACAAGCTTAAAGTAGCTGGTAATGACGAAGAAGCAAAAGCCGTTTTAGATTATAGAAAAAACGAACTACTTTTAAAAAACACCGTTGACAAAACACAGGCGTCTGACGCGTATAAAAGATTTAATCGTGTTAACGCTATGATACAAAATCCCTCAGCTTCATTTGCACCGCATGAAAATGAGGTTCAATTAGAAAATGGTAAAATAATTCCTTTACATATTTGGGAACAACACATTAAAGACCAACAAAGCTTACAACCAGTGTTTAGTGAAATAGATGATATCATGAAAAGAACTGATAAATCTATTGAAATAATAAAAGACGAATCGTTTAAGTGGAATATGATAAAAAGAAACTATAATGATTTTGAAAGAACACAAGAGGTATTAGGCTATGGTTTTGCGAATCTAGGCATGACTGCTATTTATGGAGTGCCTAAGTTTTTAAGCTTTGGTCATAGTGGTGGAGATGATGAGGCTATTAGATGGAAAGAAGTTGTGGCTAAAAATAGACAATCATTTAGAAAAGATGTGGAGTTTGATAGAGCTTTTGAAGATGGTAATTTTGGTAGATTTATGGCACAATCTGCAGTTGATCAAATACCTATATATGCTACTTTAGCAACTGGTAACTTAGGTCTTGGTATATTAGGTTCCTCTGTATTTGGTGATAAGTGGGCTGAAATGACTATGGAAGAAAGATTATCTGGTGATTTTACTTCTAAAACCGAAAAGTGGTTTAAAAGCTTAGGTTACGCAGGTTCAGAAATTGTTTTAGATTATCTTATAACTGTACCTATTTTACGTGACGCAAAAAGAATGATGTTTTTAGGAGATAAAAAAGCATTGCTCAACAATAGTATGAAAGCTTTTTTAAAGAAAAACGCGTTTAAAGCGGGAGTGGTATCACCAGTACTAGAGAGTGTAAGTGAAGGTTCAACTCAAGTAGCGCAAAACATGATAGATGGTAGACCTATACTTGAAAACTTAGATCATGCTGCGTTTTTAGGTTTAACTATGGGTATGGGTATATCTTACACTAGTTTTACTAGTGGTGTTATTTCGTCTCAATTTTCTGACCACAATCAAATGCAAGAGGTTAGAAATAATATGACTGAAATGCAAGAGTTGGCTAATATTAACGCGGATTTAAAAAAGGGTCTTAGATTTAAGCTACCAACAGCTGATAGAAAAAAAGCAAAACAACAAAAGAAAAATAACGAAGCTCGTATCAAAGAGTTGGTTAATAAAAACAATGATATTATAAACAAAGTTAACAATAATATCAATAACAAACTTAAGCCTAAAGCTTATAGAGCTTTTCTAGCTAATGAAAAGTCTATGGAAGAAATAAAAATAAAAGCACAAGAGGTTTTAGACAGTAATTTACCTCAAAAAACAAAAGACAAACAGCTAAAGTCTTTGTTAAATGCTTTTAATCTTGCTAAATCATCAGCAAAGTATTTTAAAGACACTAAAACATTTGGTAGTCAATGGGCATTTGTATTAAAAGATGAAAAAGATCTTGAGCGTTTAAAAAATGTAGCTAGAAAAGAACTGCAAGAAGAAGGCAAACAAGAGCTTGACGATAAGAATGTATTAGAAAGAGCTAGGTATGTATGGGCCAAAGAACAAGCTAGAGAAAGCAATGCTGTTTATAAAAGAACAAAATTAGCTAAAAACTATACATCGTTTGAAACAATAGATGAAGCTATCGACGCTGTAGATAGTCAAATTCAAAAAGAAATTGATATTGTTAATGCAAATAATCAAGACGGTTCTTTTGATGATTTAGTTAAAAACTTAGAAAAAACAAGAAAGTTTTATATAAAAAATATTAAATCAGGCAAAACGTACGGACTAACACATGTAGATGTTTTTGGTGAAAGCATATCTTTATCAATAGTTGAAACTCAAGCTAAGGCAGAAAGATTTGAAACTAGAACACATGAAGGTGGTCACCAAGTATTTTGGAACGCTTTACAAGCTGTTAATGGGAATGAGATATTTACTCCTATGGCAAATCAAATAGTTGAGTGGACTCAAAAAAATGACAAAAGCATGTACAAGCGTATCATGTTAAGCACTGGTAATGGGCAGCAGGGTGCAGCGGAGATAGTTAGTGTGTTTTTAGAAGAAGTTGGAGATGGTAAGTTTGATATTAAAAAGAATAAAGGGTTTACCAATCTATGGGGTTTAATGTCTAATGATGCTATAACAAAAACTACTGGTAAAGATTTTGAATTTGATTTTGCAGGAGAAACAGATGTTATGAATTTCTTGATAACTCTTGGTAAAAAAATAAAAGACGGTACGTTAACAAAAGCAGATGAAAGAGCTATAAAGCGAAGTAAATTATTAAAATCTTTTGCTGGTGTAAAGAACGTTAAAGGGCAAAACACCATGTTTTCTAGAGACGTGATTAATCCTAAGGCGAAAGAATTTTTAGAAGCTAAAATAGATGGTGAATTAATATATACAAATGAATCTTTAGTTGACATAATAAATGCTAAAACTTCTTCTCAAGAAGATAGATTTGCTGCCGTTGAAGCTTTGATTGAAAAAAACTGGCCTGTAATCAGTAAGTCTTTAAAGTTCAATCCAACCGGTAGTATATCAATGCCTTCTATTAAAGAGGCTATAGCTGAGCAAATGTTAGGTATATTTCCTCAAATTGAATTACCAAATGGTACAAAAATAAATCGTGAAGGTAAGCGCTTACTTGATACATATAATAAAGAATATACAGTAACAACGTTTTTAGGTACTACGTTAAGATCTAGACAAGCTGAAATACTGACTAGAGCTAAAAGTATAGATGTTGTTAGTGATACTGTAGATTTATCAAAAGCAAAAGATGTTAAAGCTCCAGAACCAACAACAACAACAACAAAACGTGCGATTATAAAAGAGAGAGTAGCTTTAGAAACTTTCGGTGAAAAAGCTTTACAAAACGAAATAAGAGGTAATGTTGTGGCTATTGGAACTTCGGGTATCAACAAATACATAGATGTTAAAAAAGCAATAACTGATCATAGAAAGTTTACTAAAGATGGTACTGAAATAACATCAGAATACAAAGCAGCGCAAAAGAAATTAGAAAAAGCTGCTATAGAAAAATACAAAAAACAAGGACTTACAGAGAAAGAAGCAAAAAAACAAGCTAAAAAAGATCATGGTGTTGTTGAATTAAAATCTCTACGTGAACCAAAGGGTATGTATTATCCAATACTAGAGAAAATCGCCGCTATGTATGGTGTTGACCCACTAAGATTAATTAGAGAGCAAGATTTTGATACAAAACAAAGAAAATCTGCTCAAGATTATATATTATCAAAAAGAGACGAGCATATAGTTTCTTTACCAGAAGGAACTACGCCAAGCGGAGATCCAACAGGTATTGCACAAACTACTTTAGGAAAAGCATTTTTTAAAGCTGGTGGTAGAATGAAATTTAAAACTACTGGTACTGGTAAAGGTTTAAAAGAACAAGCTAAACAAAGAATAGAACCAATGAATTATTTAGCTATATTTGGTTTAATACCTAAAGCT
>Ga0208669_1000484_pt1 | contig 16027 bp, 7 predicted proteins | sample 21_taG_FD_184095 | JGI IMG/M metagenome (GOLD analysis project Ga0208669, IMG submission 184095) | Marine viral communities from the Subarctic Pacific Ocean - 21_ETSP_OMZ_AT15319 metaG (SPAdes) (version 2) | ecosystem: Environmental > Aquatic > Marine > Oceanic | place: Pacific Ocean | collected...
GCCTCCCATAACGGAGCTTGAAGAATATAATAATATTAAATCAAAGAAACAAAAGAGGATTAGTAATAAACTTAAGGCGTCTAAAGAAAGACGAGTAAGGAGATTACACAGAGAAGAAAGATGGAATTAAATGGCTTATGTACAAACAGCATGTCCGCACTGCGATTCATCAGACGCGTACACTATATATGATGACGGAGCTTACTGCTTCTCATGCCAATACTCAACTAAAAAGAAAGAAGATAATATGAAAGATATAATAGAAGAAGATAATGAATCCGCATTTACATTCATTGAAGATATAGCTACATATAAAAGCTTTCCAATATCTTCACGAAAGATATCACAGCAAGTAGTAGATTACTTTAATGTAAAGATGTCGATCAATCAAGATGGTAAGCCGGGTTCACACTTCTATCCTTATACTAAGGATGGGCAAGTAGTAGCTTACAAAGAAAGAATACTACCAAAGGATTTCCGTACACACGGAGACTTTAAGAAGACAGAATTATTTGGTCAAGCCCAAGCAATTGGTTCAAAGACTTTAGTAATAACAGAAGGTGAACTCGATTGTATGGCTGTGGCTGAAGCATTCGTATCGCAGTATAAAGACAGAATATTTCCTGTAGTTTCATTGCCATCTGCAACAGGAACTCGTGCTCTGCTTGATCAGAGAGAATGGGTAAATCAATTCGACTCGGTCATATTGATGTTAGATAATGATGAAGCAGGTAAGAAATCACTTGATGCATGCGCTAAGATAATAGGCGCAGGTAAAGTTAAAGTAGCCTCTCTTAGAGGTAAAGATCCTTGTGAATCTCTATATAAGTATGGCCCTCAGTCTATACTACAGGCCATCTGGGGAGCACAGAAGTGGTCTCCTGCAGGCATAATGGTTGGTGATGATATATGGACTGAGTTTAAATCAAGACAAGAGACTGAATCAATACCCTATCCTGATTGCTTAGATGGAATTAATAGTAAAGTTAAAGGTATACGACAAGGTGAGATCACTCTGTTTACTTCAGGTACAGGCTCAGGTAAATCAACTGTAATCAAAGAGATTGTACTTGATTTACTAGAAAAGACTAACGATAAGATAGGTCTTATATCTCTCGAAGAATCAGTAGGTGATACTGCAGAGAAGTTTATATCAATGCAGTTACAAAGACCCGTAATGGATCCACCACCTTTAACTGATAAAGAGTTAAGAGTAGGATTCGATGCTGTATTTGGCGATGATAGGCTTGTACTATTAGATCACCAAGGATCTGTAGGTGATTCAAGTCTTACTGATAAGATAGAATATATGGCTCTCATGGGATGTAAGTATCTAGTGCTAGATCATATTACTATTGCTGTATCAGAAGGTACAGAAGGTTTATCAGGTAATGAAGCTATAGATAAGATGATGTCTGATTTACTGAAGATAGTAAAGAAACATAACGTATGGCTTGGATTAATCTCTCACTTACGTAAGTCTCAATCAGGTGCTTCATCATTTGAAGAAGGTAAGTTTGCTTCTATTGACGACATCAAAGGTTCAGGTTCTATTAAACAAATATCATTTGATATAATTAGCTTTGCTAGAAACCTAGTTGCTGATGATGATTTAGACCGTAACACTATACGGTTTAGAGTATTAAAATCTAGATTCACAGGTTTAACAGGAAATGCAGGTGCTGCTGTGTATGATATAAATACAACAAGGTTAAATAAATTAGGAGATGGATTTGAATTCCAAACAGGAACGTTATGATAAGATATACTTAACGGTAGCTCACGTGTTTAGTCAGCTATCGTTTGATGACGATATAAAAGTTGGAAGCATCATAGTCCGTCATGGACAGGTGCTTTCGCAAGGGTTTAACGGTATGCCAACAGGTATGTGTAATCACACAAGACACTCTGATGGTATGACTAGACCTGAGGTTATCCACTCAGAAGCTAATGCACTTATGAAGTTAGCTAAAACAGGTGGCAGCTCTGAAGGAGCTACAATATATACTACACACTCGCCTTGCATTGAGTGCGCTAAACTAATACTACAAGCAGGGATTATTAGAGTAGTATACGACGAGATGTATGATAGCTACGCGCTACAATTTTTAAAAGAAAGAGGACTTGATGTCAAAACCTATAGATCAAGTAACCAGCTACCTCTTAGAGAAAGTGGATGGAATAAATATAAACAATCCGAAAGCTAACTCTGGTGGGGTATTATTAAAGTTACATAAAAATTATAAAGAAGACATGGATATATTTGTTAACTCCGCACTGCAGACTATACAAATATTATTTACTAAAGATACAAGTGATAGCCCTGCAGGTACTTCACAATTGACTAACACATCATTTAAAATCGGTCAACATATACATAGGCTGCTTAAAAGAGATAAGTTGCCTTGGTCTATGGAGTTACGATTAGGTGATCTGTTTGTCGAAGGCTTTTATAACTGTGGTTTTATAGATTTATATTACCCAAGAATAAGAGATAGCAGCCATATAATATCTGCTACACCTAAGTGGATCGAGTTAGCAGACTTGCACGAAGCTACTACACGTATTAACTTAACAGCTACAAGAACTACGTTACCAAAGTCTATTACTTCTATGGTACAGAATGATAGACATTTAGTTATTAAGAATAAGTTAAAAGATGATCACTTAAATCTAAAACAACCATATATAAATGCTATGAATAAGCTACAGAAAACTGGCTGGCGTATAAATAGAAAAGTATATGACGCATTACTTAATAGCAAGAGTACGTTCTTACGCGAAGAACCTTATGAGAATAACGATGTAAAAGAAATGAAACGACGTAGTAAAGTTATGGAATGGAAGTTCATTACATCTAAGGCTAAGCTACTAAAGGATCATGATGTGTTTTACCAATACGTAGATGCAGATTATCGTGGTAGAATCTATTACATAGAACCCTTCTTAAACTTTCAAGGATCTGATTTATCTAGAGGTATGTTGAAGTTTGCTAGAGGTAAGCCAATGACAGACAGTGGTTTATTCTGGTTAGCAGTGCATACAGCTGTCAGCTATAACGAAAGCTACAAGATAGACGAGATACCTGAGTGGACTGAGCAAGACTATAAAGGTTATCTTAAATCAGAAGGACTAGAAGATATATCTGTAGATAAAATGACTTTAGAAGATAGAGTTAACTGGGTAAACAATAACATGGATTGGATAGTTGAATTAGGACGTACTACTTCTTTTGTACCATGCGAAAAGACTGTATCATTCTTAGCGTGTTGTGTTGAATGGTACGACTACCATGAAGCTAAGAAAGATCATAGACTACACATGTCACATTTACCTATACCTATCGACGGTAGCAACAACGGTTGGCAGCACTTAGGATCTATGTCTAAGGATACTCAGACAGGCGATCTTGTTGGGTTAATACCTACTGTAATACAAAAAGATTTCTACGTGCAGGCAGCTAAAGAGTTAATTAAGCTTACTGAAGATGATAGATTAAAAAGCATACTAAACTCTATGCCTATGAAACATATACGTAAGGGTATAACTAAACGCGGATCAATGACAAGAGCGTATTCTGCAGGTGCTAGTAAGATTGCAGAGAACATGTTCTTTGATTCTAAAGTAGAAGACTACCATACTATATATGGTATTACACAAGATGACTGTAACAAGTTTGCTAAGATTCTAATCAAAGCAATAGACAAAGTATGTCCAGGACCACTAAGTACTATGTCATACTTACAGAAGCTAGCTCTATTTGAGATAGGAAAGTATGTAAAGTTTTCTCCAGAGGGAGAGATAGCAGGTAAAGAATATTCAGATGTTATCGCCAGACAGAAAGAACTTTATATAAAGAAAGATAAGACAGATGAGGAACTAGAAGAGTTGAGTAAGCTAGTTCAATTTATAAACTCATATGAATCTAGATTAGTATACGGTAATGGTAAAGATAAGCTATGCTGGACAACTCCATCAGGGTTTCCAGTAGAGTATACTAATTTTCAAATGCAAAAGCGTAAAGCTAAAGGTACTATAAGTGGATACACTACGTACAATAAACGTGGCGTTGTACAACACTGTGCCCAAGTAGCAACTAAACTTCCTAGTATAAGAGGATTTATGACAGGAATATCACCTAACTTTGTTCACTCTATGGACGCTAGTCATATGGCACTCGTAATAGACGATTGGAATGGAGAGTTTGGCGCTGTGCACGATAGTTTTTCAACGCATGCTTGTGATGTAGAGCTATTACTTGCTCACACTAAACGTAAGTTCATAGATATGTACGATGTAGATAACTTCTACAACTACATAGAAGAACAGATAATAACAGATAAAGAAGAAATAGACGTTGAACAACCAGAGTTAGGCAGCCTAAGTATAAATGGCATAGAAGATTCTGATTATTTCTTCGCATAAAAGGAGGTTAATATGTCCACAACAGAAGGAGAAAGAATAAATTATAATTACTTAGCGTTACGAGGAGTAGATGTAGATGATGTAGAACTACAGGAAGAGTATCCTGAAATACCAACTGATGCATTGTATACACCTAGAATTAATGACATAATGCTAGACATAACTTATAAGCTAAACTTAGAAGCAGGTGTATCAGAAGAAGATGCGACTATGAAAAAGAAAGAAGCTGAAAGAGGTATAAAAGAACTATACGCTAAGAACGGATTACTTTAAATAAAAAACCCCAATAGATTTCCATGTGGATTTCTATCGGGGTTATTTTTTTTTAAAGTTCGTATTGTCTAGGTACCATACGTCCACTTCTTGACTTATGACCATTCTTCTTTAGCTCTTCAGCTAACAACTTCTTATTAGCATTTGTCTTAGCTATCATCTTGTTCATACGGCTCTCAAAGTCTAATAGTCTGTAGAACTCTTCAACAAAAGCATAGTATTGTCTGTAAGTTGTATTGGCTGCAAACTCTTCTAATTCTGGAAGACCGTAGTCTTCTTCATTAATACGATAATCAAATCCTACTTTTTTAAGAGCAGCATACATTCCTCTAGCAAAGTCTCTTACTTGATTGAAGAACGCTTGACTGTCTGTAGTTATAGGTCTTCCAGTAACCGCATCTACTTTACCTTCAGGTTTAGCAGCCATTTTACTTAACTGTTTAGTTAATGGTGACTTAGCAAAGTTAGGTTTCTTACTACCATCCTTCTGAACATAAAACTCTGTAGGTTGTAGTACCTGATGCATGTATCCAGCTTTAATTATAGGTATAGGTTGATCACCCATCTCTTTAAGAACTTTAGCTTTGTTCTGTCTAAACTTTTTCATGTTAGCTACAGTAGCATCTCTCATAGCTTGTAGATAAGAGTACTTCATAGACTCGTTAAACCAGTTATTATTTATCTCATCTAATACTACGTGCATATTACCTGCAGTTACTTTAACAGCATCATATATACTAAACATGTAAGGGTTACCACCACCTGCATTAGATATATCGTTCCATGATTTACCTGTTGCAGTCTTTACAATTGTAACAGCGTCAAGCGCTTGTATAGGTCCAGGTAAAGCACCACCATAAGCATACTTACCAAAGGTCTTACCACCTCCAGCAGGTTTAGCAGCAGCTGCAGTCATACGTCTCTTATAGTGTACTGATTTTCTAGCCTGCTTCTTAAGTCTAGGCTTACCAGTTTCTGGATCAGGAAGTACGTTACCTTCAGCATCATAACCTTCTGGTTCATATATATTAAATGTAGTTACATCAGCAGTAGCTTGACCTTCAGATACATACCTACCATAAGCACCTTTACCTAGTGGCAAGTCAATTCTAAAGTTCTCGTCTAACGCTATATGCATACCAGCAGCTGCACGTACTAATCGTCTTGATTGTATCGCATCAGTAGACATAGTGTCTTCAAGCGATACAGAATACTTCTCATTTAAAATCACAGATAAAGCGTCTAAATCATTGTCAAAAGCTTCTTTACTCATCAGGTATTCATATGCGTGTTTTAAATCTGGGTTATCATATTCTAACTTTAAGTTAAGACTATCTCTAAACTTAATCCAGAAACTCTGCAACTCCATACCATAACCATAAACCATGGTAGTACTTTTATTTAAGTCTTTAAAACCATATAGTTCATTAGCTACTGTGTTCAAGTGTGAAGTCATGGTGATACCTTCTTCACTATCTTGTTTAATATTATTCCAGCCGTCACCTATAGATGCAAGAGAAGTTCTAGCAACAGCATCTCTAATATCGCCGTCATCAAGTAAATCACCTACATCATTCTCTCTTATGATACCAGTACGTTTAGCTGTCTGTCTATGACCCATCTGTACAGCATTAGATGCAATACCATTAGTGATACCATCAGGATAAGCATTAAAGAATGTAGTAAAGTTCTTACCAGCTGTCCTTGCATCCATGTAGTTAGCAAAGTCTATTAAACCATCTATGTATACTAAACCTTCAAAGCCACCTTTAGCTTTAATAGCAGCCATGAGTTCACCATGCTGTTGTGGATCTAACTGAAGACTACCAGCAACTCTATTAGCTGCATCAACAGGCCACGCAGGATCATTGAGAGGTATCTTATTAGCTATAGCATCAGCAACCATTTCGTAGTCGCTATCACTTACTTGCTGTAGCTCTCTTAATATATTACCCCACTCTCTTAACTTTGGAGTTGCTGCTCTTAGCTTCTCTTCTCTTACTCTATCTAGTTTCTTAGCTGTACCATCAACTAATATAGCTGCATACATCTGTCGTAAGTTATTCTCTTCTATAGACGCAGGTTTTATTACGTCAGGTCTAGCAGCTCTAGTTACATACCTAGTTACTTTAGATGTAACAGGATTAAAGTGAGTTTGCTGAGGTATAAGACGTTGGTTATACCCTAAGGCAGCAAATGTTAAATAACTTATTTGATTCCTTGCTGCTTGTATAGCATGAACTTGTTGCGCATAACTATCTAATGAGTTGTTCATAACCTCACTAGCATTATACATATAGCTTGGATGTATATCAGGATAACTCTCATTAGGGTGTGTGTAATAACCTATTTCATCGTTGTATACATAACCATCTAAAAGCATCTGTCTAGTATCAAACTTCTCTTTAGCAAGATACTCTTTATTTTTAGTCTCACCCATACCATGTATCTCAGCTTCCCAAGACATAACATCATTATTATTTAAGTGTCTAAGTAATGTTGAAAGAAGTATCTTATTCCTACGTTTATCAACTACATGACCAACAGATCCTAAGTTTTTAAATGCTTTAAGTATTTCTTTTACTTGCTTCTCACCTACAGGACCTAATACTACCTTAGTAAAGTTAGCCATATCTCCTTCACTAATAGTACCAGAGAACATAGGAGCTGTTAGTGGTTTTATAACCTGCTTAGGGAATAGTGCTTGACGTATAGACTGACCTGCTATAAGATCAGGTACAGCGCTATCAAGTAGTCTAAACTCTGTTTGTTCAAACTTAGTCTCAACACGTTGTAGTATGTCAGGATTTAGATTAGCATATAGTTCTTTATAACCTGAACCTAATGTCTCTGCTTCTTCTCTAGTTAGTTTAGTCTTTTCAAGATCAGGATTAAGACGTAACCACTCTTGGTGTATCTGATTACCTAAAGCTCCATTACCTGCAGCCATAGTAACTGAAACACCTGTTGTTAAACGCTTCTCTTCTGCAGCTACTTGCTCTCGTGCAAGCAATTGTTCTCTAGTCTCATCAGTTATTTTCTCACCAGTAATAGGATCAACTTCAAAATCATCTACAGCTAAATAGGTTCTATCAGCAATAGCATTCTCAGTTACAAGTAAAGCTACTCTATCGTAGTCTTGTGAAGGCATATGAGATCCTTCAGCTACATCTTTATTGTAAGCTAGACCTCCACCTTTCATGATAGCTCTAACTAACTTAAGATCATAGTCACCAGACTTATTACTTCCAGTTTGCTCTTGTACTGCAGCCTGCTGTATCTTAGGACTAACTGACTGTTGCGGTGGTGGAGTATACACGCCATCAATGTTAGTACCTTTACCAACCTTAGCAGCATCAGGATATGTCTGACCTACTGGATTAGTACCTAGTCTAAACAATCCATTAGTGTGTATATTAATTAATCCTTTCTTAAGACGATTCGTTAAACCACCATCGTAACTAGAAGCACTCTTAAACTCCTTACCAGCAAAGTATCTACTCTTAGTAGGCTTTTCTTCTGGACGTCTTAACTGATAGTTAGGAGTCTCCCCAGCTCTTGAAGCTGCTTGACGCTCCTTTATATTTGGTCGGTATAGCTCATCTGGAACTACACCTTCATTCACATCTTCGTCAGTGAACCTTACATCAGGAGTACCAGTAAAGGTATCTCCTCTAAAGTTCTTATCTATATTAGCACCTTCTACTTGAGCTTGTTCTATCTCTTCAGGAGTTATACCTATAATACTCTCAAAGAAAGCTCTTACTTCAGGATCTTGTTGGCTTAACTGTTCGCCTACAAATGCTCTAGCTGTTTTATCTCTTAATGCTTTTTCAGCATCTCCACCTCTCGCTATTGGTTGAGAACGGGTCGACCTGGATCCACGATTAAATTTTGACATTATTCTATTCCACTATTGTTAAAGTTCCATCTATCTGCGAATTTACCCCATTGATTACCGATCTGATTAAACGGTGCAACAACAGGAAGTAGCTTAGTACCTAGTCTTACTGATTCTCCTACATCACCTTCAGAGAATTTGCGCATAGCACCTAACGTTCTTTTAGCATAGCCTAAAGCAGGAGCCTCACTTGTTGTTGTATCAAACACCCAAGCACTAGGACCTGATCCAGATCTATAATCGTACAAAGGCATGAACTGATCTATAATCCTTTCACTTGTACCTAATAATCCAGAAGATCTTATACCTCTCTGATAATACTCAGCATCATCTAAGTAAGGAGTAGACTCTCCGTATTTAAGTAGATCTTTAAGATACTGTGAAGCAAAGCTAAGCATAATCATAGTTGACATAGTAGCAAATGCATTATACTTTAATGCTGGAGTACCTCGTTTAATGTACTCACCCCATAACTTAGGTATATGGTTAGCTGTAAATGTAGCTATAAAACCTTGAAACTGAAAGAACAAAGCAAACCGAGGATCTTGATAGAACAATGGTCTGTTGGCAGCATCAGGTAATGCAACAGCATCTCTAATAAAATTAAAGGTAGCTTCTTGTACTTGCTTACCTAGCATTTCTTCTTTAAACTTAACACGATCAATTGCCAGTGGATTATTTCCTGTCAACTTAATAGATATAGTTCCTTCTCCAGTAGGATTAAGAGCTGTTAAGTCTTTACCAGTAGCTATTAGATCTGAATCAAACATTAGATCAACAATATTATTGTCTCCGCTTATACGAACACCTAAATCACGTAGTTGTTGCTCAGCTTCTTGTACAGATCTTGTCTTAGGGTCTCCACTTTGACGATGTAAATGTATTTCTTCTACTCTATTATATAAGAAGTCTCCGAATAAAGAAGCTCTCATAGCTCTAGGTAAGTTAGTAATACCAGTTAAACCATTCCATTTAAAGAAAGCTTCGAAGTACATCTGTTGTGCTGCATTAGTTTCAGTAACACCTGTAACTGTAGCCGCACCAACTGACCAATCATATAGACCTAACTCTCGAAGTCTTTGCTGACCCCAAGAGAATATATCATCAGAAGATCTTTGAGTACCTAAGTCTGCTATCTCTTTAGTTCCATCCCATATAGATTTACCTAACTCTCTACCTATACCTCTTAATCCTAAGTGCTGTCCATCTTTACCTTTCTTAGTACTAAATATTTCATCAGCTGTCAAGCCTTTAGTTACAAGACCTAACTCAACTGAAGATGATATAGCAGCTAACGGTAGTGATGCAAAGGTACTTAGTGTTAAGAAGTTTCTTTGCAACCTCATAAGTTTCTTACCCATCTCTGTGGTAGGTCTGTTATAGTTACCTGAGTCTGAATCAAGTACATCTTTAACTAGTCTAGCTATCTTGTTTACTTTCGCTCTAGGAGCGCCATCTTCGTATTCAGCTTCATGAAGTAAAGTATTTATAATCTTAGCGTTCTCACCTATAAACTTACGATGTCCTATAAATCTAGCAGCTTGTTTAGATGATTGACTAATATTATTGTATATATCTTGATCCATAAACTTATCAAACTTAGGATTCTCTGATAGGTTTAATGATCTCTTTCTATGAGCAGAAGGTACAATACCTTGGTTAGTAACACTAAACGTTGCAGAGTCTAGATCATATACTTCATGATTATCTATTAACTCATCAGTACTTTTCTTAGCTGCATCAGGAGTATAGTTATATTCTTCTTGAAGTAACTTCTGAAACTCTGCTTTATCTTTATATATGGCACGCTTATTCGGAGCTTTAAATCTAAATAAGTAGTTAGGAATATATCCCATCTTAGCACCAGCAGCTACCTGATCTCTACGTAGTTTATTAGAAAGTAATTCTATAAGCTTAGCATGCTTTATTAAATTAGTTCTATTAGGTAAATCTTTAGGTACAGTCTTCTCATAATGTTTATCTATCTCTTCTTCAGATCGAGGAACCTTACTATTTCCAGCATACTTCTTAGTAAAGTTTATTAGATTATGACTAGCTCTTTCTCTTGCTTTCATATTAAGTCTACCAGTTTCTCCCATTTCTTTAAAGAACATTTTATCTGGAGCAACCATATTCTTATATATAGCAACAGCATGATGCTTAGTTGACATGAAGTTTTCACCATCATACACTCTTTGTAGTACACCACCAAGTAAGTCTCTTAATCTTCTTAATGCTCTATACTGTATAGCATCAGAATTACTTATAGCATTAGGAACAGAACCTTGAAATAATCCTAGAGGATTCATAAACCTTTCTTTAGCCTCTTCGAAAAGACCTTGCTCCTTACGACGAGCTAATTCTTCATCAGTCCTAACTATAAGATGTTCAGGTTCACTATATAAAGTATCATATCCGCCAGCTCTCTTGTACGTCTCATGCCTTGCAGCTGCATCAGCAGCATTCTCTTCATTAGACTTCATTCCTTCTTTAGACTTAGCTTCTAACTCTGATAACATAGAAGCAGTAGATAAATCTTTCTCATGAGCAGGTGCTAATCTATACTTAACATCAGTCCAGCCAGCATAGTTCTGTACACCACCCATTGTTGCTATACCACCACCTAACACAGCGCCTGCAACCATACCTTCTGTAGTACGAGAGACTAGCTCTTCCATGTTTATTACACCTTCACCAATATCTTTATGGTGTGCTGCAAGATAAGCTGTAGCTTCTTGTAGTCCTTCAGTAACACTTTCCATAGTACCAGATTTAGCTTGTCTCTTAATTAAGTCTATGAATACTTGTTTAGCAGCTAACTGCTTAGATGCTTCATTAGCTGCATCACCTGCAAACTTAGCTAAAGATACTCTTGTTGCTCTACCTATTTCTTGTCTAGCTTGAGCTGGAGCCATACCTTTATTCACTAGTTCTTTATAAGCTTTTTGAAATAACTCTTTACTAGCTATAGGAGACTTCATAATATATCTAAGACCCAGCATATCTAATGCCATCTGAGTTACACCTGATATAGCTGCAACGCCAACATTCTTATTCTTATCGTCCATCTCATTATAAGTTTGACCAGCATACAATGATGAAGGTATTGCTAGAGATGCTCCCATAGTAGCAGGAGCAGCAAAGTAAGCAGCTGCTGTTATACCCATGTAAGGTACAGACATAGCTAACATATTAGTAAAGTATTCTAAACCGCTATAAAAACCATCTACATCTTTATAAGACTGTATAGACTCAGCATAAGGTTCAACTTGTCTACGTGCTCTTTCAACTCCCATCTCACCTATTTGTGAAACAGCATCCCAATGTGTTAGATCACCGAACGCTTCAACAACACCAAACGATGCTTCTCTTACGCCTACCCAGGTTTTATTCCAAGTATCTTTTGTAGGATCTAAAGCTTTATTGAGAAGAGTTCTATCACCACTTCGAGATACAACTTCAGCATCAGTAAAGTAATTACCTAGCCCCATATCTCTCATGTACTTTAACTCTCTTTCATCTTGAGCTATAAGCTTTATGCCTGCTTTCCTATACCCTTCTCTATCTAACGCAGCTAGTATATCTTCTCTTGCACGAGACCATTCATCTTCTTCATATAGACCTGCTGAAAACTCTTCTTGTCTTCTTTGTTGTTCTAATTCAAAGAATATTCTATTTTCTTGAGATGTATATTTAGTAGGATTCTGTATACCTTCACTAAGTAACTTACGTTTCCATGATTGACCTTTGTCATTATATAGATCCCCTAAGTATCTCTTCTTAGTACTATCTATTATCGGTCTACCGCGACTATCACGACGTAACCTTAGTTCAGTATAACCCATCTCATTTGCAAGACGAGTTAATACATTAGCTTCTGTTTCACCACCTGCAGTACCAGCTTTATATTCACCTTCAATCCACTTAGGTACTTCTTGTGTATCATAGCCTTCAAGTCTAACAGGCTTATCTATGTCAGGGTGAATAACAGTATCACCGTCAACAGCTTCCATAACTCCAATCATATTAGGTTTGTAATCAATTATAGATTGTAGGAAGTCTTGTTCTTCTATTTCTGCCATTTATGACTCCATTCTATGTAGCGTTAATACCACCTGCTCTCATGAACTCGTACAAAGGAGTAGTCTGAGGGTCCATATTCTGAGCTCTAATTCTAAAATCATCGTTCTCATTTAAGAAATCTATATCACTCATATCTGTAGGCTTGTTCTTTAGTATTCTATCTAAGTATGCTTGATAGTTTATACCAGCATTCTTAACAATCATTGTATCTACCATAACTGGATTATAATTTGCTATCTCAGGATTAGCTTTTATAGCTGTCGCGCGTACATTAGAAATAGCTCTATCTAAATCAGTAGCAGGAATATATTCACCATCAGCGTTCTTAAATGCTACACCACTAACTCCAGTACCTTCAGTCTTAACTATAACAAATGTCTTATCTAAGTAAGGTTTTATAGAACCATAACCAGCTTTCTTCTTTGGATCTCTTTTCTTCTCTTGCTTCATCATAGTAACAGCCATGTTAAGCATTTCAGTTCCAGTATCAGCAGGTATATTATTATCTATAAGCCATGCTCCCCATTGAACACCAGCCTTCTGTTCATTAAAGTTTTCAAAGATTCTCTTTTCAACACCCTTATCATCTAGAATTGACAATTCTGGTTTAACTAATGTTGCACCTAGCTTTTGTAGTCTAGCTACTTCCTTAGTATACTCATCACCACCAGACCTAAACCTACTACCATCAGTAGTAAAGCCTTGAGTAGGATCGAAGGCTACCCATATACGTTTTCCTGGATTATCAGGATCATCTATTTGAATCTTCCAACCAGAACCATCCTCACCTATCTTATACTTTCTAGCCATTACCTTAATTTCTTTACCATTACGAAGACGTTTGTAAAAAGTCTCATATGTATTAGTAGGACTAACTAATGTACCAATAAGTTCTAAATCATTTAAATTCCTAGTCTTAGCGAACTTAGCGATAGAAGAAGGCTTATGTTTACCAGCCTTCATGTAGGCTGCAACGTTAGCTTCATGCTTATCTTGTCTAGCTAAGTAATATTTACCTGCCATAGCACCTGCTTGGTTAGGTGAAGCGCCAAATATTCTAGCACCTAGGTATATAGCTATTGCTTTACCAAGATCTTTCTTATTAAAGATATCTCCAAACAGATCTTTTAAGAAGCTTTTAGCTTTTTCCCATGTTTTACTCTTAGGATTTACTCTTCTTCCTGCATCTTCTAGTTTACCCTTAGCAGCAGCATCTTCTAAGTTAGCAGGAAATCTACCACCGTTCTTCTTAGCAAGCTCAGCTACAATCTTATCTACCTGTGTGCCTGCATAAGGATCAGTTGGTGTATCATCACCTTTCTTATCATCATCAAAATTAAATTCGTCATTAAGATCATTCAGTAAGCTTTTCTGCTTATTAATTTCTTTATCCAAAGCGGCTTTTGCTTCAGGTGAATTAGTGTTTAGCTTAGCATTCTCTAAAGATTGTATTCTTCTATTTATTCTGTCAACATCTTTACGGGCTTCTTCTTCATTCTTTGCTTTTATCTTTTCATCTGCTACTGCTATATCTGCTAACGCTTTGTTCTTAGCTTCTAATGCTCGGTTAGCTCTTTCTTCTATAACTTCACCTGGGTTAGGTAACAGTCGAAAATCAAAGTTAGCACTAAAAGGATTAAGAGTTGTTTCACCATCTAAGTTTTCAAGTTGATCTTGAGCTATTTCTAAAGCCTTTTCTGCATACGCCTTTTCATTCTCAGGAGTAAATATACCTAAAGGATTATTTTTAACAATAGCAGCATCTCTTTCAAATCCAGTGGTTCCATCACCGCCGTGCATAAACATGTTTTGATATAGAGGAGTGTATTCAGAGCTAGATTGTAATGGCATTTCGTTATTTAAATCATAGCCATCTGCTGCTGGATACATCTTACGGTTTGTTGGGTTAGCCATATCCATGTAAGGTATTTGAGTTAGTTTAGCTCTATTACTTTCACCTATCTTATTCTCTAACTCTTTTCTTTTAGAGATCATAAGCTCTTTTTCTGCAGGACTCATTCTATTATACATATCAGGATTGTTCATTATAGCTTTGTACTTAGCTACTTCAGCTTTCCAGTTTTCAATCCAATCACCTACACCTGCATTAGCAGGAGGTACAACAGCATTCATCAATCCACCACTGCGAGGAACTTGTAAATCTAAATTAGATGTTATGTTATTAAAAGCAATTCTATCTGCACCACCTTGAGGCGATGTAGTACGTTGAATTACTTCTGGTTTAGGTGGAACATAACCAGGAGGCATCATGTCAGGTCTAATATTACCACCACGTAACGATTGAGCATCTGTCATATTTCCCATGAATGCGCCAGGCATAGAGATAGATTGTCTTGGATCTCCATACTGCATTTGATTAGCTTCCCTAAAGCTATTGGCTCCTGAATCTGAAGAGTTCTGTAGTAGATACTCATCTGATATTATACCAGCTGCTACATCTTCAGGATTAACGTCACCTAACCTACCTTGATGGTTCTTCATGAAATTCATTATGGGATCTTCTTCTTCTTCTTCCATGGGTAAACCTCCAACAAAACCACCTGGGTTATATTCTGGTATAATACGATTTTGCGCACCGCGTACTGAAGGTACAATAGATTTAGTTACCTTTTCTACATAATCAGGATGCTGAGCAAATGTATGTTTACCGAGACGCTTCTTAGCTTTCACATTGTCATACCACCCAGGTAATTTACCATCTTTACGTTGCTGTCTAGTAAGCTCTTCATTTAAAAAGAATTCAGCTCCATTAGTAGGATCTTTTATCTCACCACTTAAGATACCTTCGAGAATACTTGCAGCTTTCTTATATTCTGCAGACGTTTTTATATCAGTATTCTTCTTATCGTACCAGTAGCTATTTGTAGGATCTAGTGTAGAAGTAAACGCATGCTTTTTCTTTATTATATCATGTAGTTTATCACCACCATGCTCTTCTCTATTTGCCTTTTGTCTATTTAAAGCAACATACATAACACCAGCTTGTGATGTAAGGTCTTCACCTCTAGCTTCTGCAGCAGCCATTCTAATTAATAGATCTTTGTCTTCATCTGATAACATTATACCACCTGAGTTCATTGCAGTTATCTCAGGAGGAGGAGGTACTATCTTAGGTATAGGTTTGCCTTCTAAGAAAGCTTTATTACGAGCTGCTCTTAGAGCAAGCCCATGATTCCTTTGTGCTGCTAGTGTCGGACCATAAATCTCCATAGTTTCCTTTGGAGAAACAAATTCTCCTTTAGTCACCATAGCTAGTTCAGTATCCCTGTTTGTAGGGTCTGTTAAACTCTTCATCTGCTACTCTCCTTACTGTAAAGGTCCCTT
>Ga0208669_1000485_pt1 | contig 15958 bp, 19 predicted proteins | sample 21_taG_FD_184095 | JGI IMG/M metagenome (GOLD analysis project Ga0208669, IMG submission 184095) | Marine viral communities from the Subarctic Pacific Ocean - 21_ETSP_OMZ_AT15319 metaG (SPAdes) (version 2) | ecosystem: Environmental > Aquatic > Marine > Oceanic | place: Pacific Ocean | collected...
CTCTCAGATAACGGAGAAATCACTGACAGAGGAGCAGCAAAAGCTTCTACCTTCCGTCCACTTTACGGTGGAACTCAAGGAACTCCTGCTCAACAAGTTTACTTCAAAGAGTTCTTTGGGAAGTATCAAGGCATCTTTAAGTGGCACGACAAGCTCCAGAACGAAGCCATCTCAACCAAAGTAGTGACAACTGCTACAGGTAGACAGTTTAGTTTCCCTGACTGTGAGAGAAACAGATCAGGTAATGCTAACTTCAAAACACAGATAGTAAACTATCCTGTTCAGTCTGTAGCAACTGCTGAGATTGTGCCATTAGGTGTGATATTATTATTCAACAAACTGAAAGAGAAAGGGTTACAAAGTGTAGTCATCAATACAGTACATGATAGCGTCTTGATTGATACTCATCCAGACGAGATAGATCTAGTTAAGGAGATAGGCCCACAGTGTTTGTTAGATGCACAAGAGGAAGCAAAGAAACGCTTTGGTTTACCTGACTACATACCTTTAGAAGTAGAAATGTCTCATGGAAATAATTGGATGGATCAACAAGATTTTAATTGACAAAATAATAAAAGTATGCTATAAGCAGCATTCATTTAATGAAAGGGGATTCGTATGAATCAATTAATGAATATAGACGGTAATTCTACTGATCTATCAGCCTTGTATTCAACCATGAACTCAGGGCCAATACTAGCTAGGGCCAGGATTAATAAGGATAGCACTACAGATATAGATGGAGATATGGTAGAGGGAATACCTGCACCATCTATAGGACTATCTCATCCTGACCTTGGAGAAGTATTTGCTAAAGATACTTACTTCAGAATATTTCTAGACACAATGCAGACTTCTGTATTTGACTCTGATACTCAGAAGTTTTCTAATATGTCTCAGCATTTCAAGCAGTTCTCAGACACTGCATTAGATTGGGATGGTGGTGATAAGTGTGGATGGATACCTTCTAAGCAACGTGAGAAGTTACGTGCAGTTGATCCAGTAGCATATGCTACAGCATCTAAGGCTAAGTTATATAGGAATATCTTTGGTCTAATACGTATGGATAAACCTATGGCTGCATCAGGTGATAAGGTAGAGATAAAGGATGTTCCTTTTCGTATGAAGCTAGGCCCATCTAACTTTATGGAAATTAGTAAAGTTATGACTAGCATGATACGACAACAGTCTATGCCTCTTAACTTTGATATGAAGGTTGGATATGAGTTAAAGAAAACAGGCTCAAACAAATACTTTGTCCTGAAGTATACTCCTTTACTTGGAGAACACCATCCTCTAACTGATGAGACTAGGGAGTATATTACTAACTTCATTGATCTTGTTAAGGTAGAGAACGATCAGGTAGCAGAGAAGATGCGAGAGAACATGGTCCCTGCTGGAATTAAAACTGATCTTGATGACTTACTCAATGATGAGATCCCACTATAAGATGGATCTTCAAACAAAGATTGATACTTACCTTGCTGGTGATCCTAAGATTCCAGATGACATAGTTTTTCGTGCTAGTCAAATGTTTAATAGTAAGTTGGGTAAGTTTAATTTCAAGAGAAAAGGGGGAGCTAAACTTCCCTCTATGTCTCAGGTAGGCAAACCATTCTGTCAGTTACATGCAGAGAAACTAGGTTGGCCCAAAGCTCCTGAGTCAAACTCTTTTCGTATTAAAATGTTATATGGAGATATGACTGAAGTAATTGCTGTTGCTATTCTATTGGCAGCAGGAGTAGAAATAGTAGACTTAAATAAACGAGTGGGTTACAAAACTCCTGATGGAGATTACATTAATGGAGAACTCGATTTAATCATTAAAGATGGTAATGGTTACTCTCTATGGGATATAAAAAGTGCATCAAGATTTGCTTTTGAAAAGAAGTTTGCTTCTTATGAAGCATTGAAAGAGAATGATGACTTTGGATATTGCGCTCAGTTGTTTGGTTATACAAAAGCTGAGAGAGAAGAAACCCCAGAAATAAAAGCAGGTGGTTGGATAGCTGTTAGTAAAGAATCAGGTGAGATGAAGATAGTTCAAGCTGATCCTGATGATGAAAAAAACTATACCAATAAGATAGAAGATACTATTAATCGTTATAAGGAAGCAACAGAGGATAACTTTGTACGTGGATTTACTGATGAGGAAGAGTTTTTCTATCGTAAACCAACAGGTAACAGAAAGCTAAGTATGACTTGTTCTTACTGTAGTTTTAGATATACTTGTTGGCCTGATTTAAGATATGAACGCAACCCTAAATCGAAATCGGCAAATGCCTACCACCACTACACGGTCTTCACGTAGAATAAGTGTAGCGTCTGCAAAAGCCAAAGGACGCAAGCTTCAACAGTGGGTACGTAATTACCTTCAACAACATCTTAAAGGTGTTGAGGATGATGATATTACGTCAACTCCTGGTGGAGTCAATGGACCTGATATAGGTCTTAGTCCTTTGGCACGTAGGCTATTTCCTTGGACTGTAGAATGTAAAGCAAGATCATCCTTTGCTGTATATGCTGCCTTGGAACAAGCAGAGACTAATATGATGAAAGCTACAAAACCTGTAGCGATTTTAAAAGGTGATCGCAAACGCCCATTGGCATTGATGTATGCTGATGATTTTATGGAGTTGACAGTATGTCCGACAAAGAAAAAGATGAAGAAGTAGCACACGAAATACTTATACCAGATAATACGTATGGTGTATTTTGTACATTTGATACTAAACGTAATGAACTTCAAATATACGATGGTAACTTTAATGGTTCTGAGATGGTTGAGAATATTGGTATTAGAATCAGAGAAGTATTAGAAAGTGTAGTTGAAGAAGCTTCTGTAAGATTAGCAGAGCAGTATAATATAAAACCAGCTAAAAAAATAGAAAGAATAGAAGGCAATATTGTATACGCAAATTTTTCAAAAAGGTTACACTAATGATTCCAAGAGAAGTAATATTAAAAAAAGCCAGTGAACTTATTACAGGAGATAGAGATAAAGAATATGGAGATGCATTCACTAACTTTAATGATATAGCACAAGGTTGGAGCCTTATATTAAAGAAGCACGTAACTAGAGAAGATGTGGCATTATGCATGGCATGGGTTAAGATGGCAAGATTAGCTAAGAATCCTAATCATCAGGATAGTTGGGTTGATATAGCAGGTTATGCAGGTTTAGGAGGAGAGATAGGGTCAATGGATGCCTCAACTAAATTAGAAGCTGCCAGACAACAAGAGGTTCTTGCTAAAGTTGAAGCCGAAGTAGATTGGCAATTGTGAGATAATATGGTAGTATCTATTTATATAAACGCCCAGATAGATAGTGATGCCTGTTGGGTTCCTGTTGATGGTAAGGCAGGATTAGAGGAAGACATGAAGGAGTTAATATCATCTGCTGTTTCAGATGCTCTGGAAGGTATAGTCATAGATAATATAAAGGTAGTGGTAAACGATGTCATTTAAATCAAATATGAATCCAATGTTCAGATCCAAATTCTCTGAAGATATATTTAACTTAAAGTATGCTCATACTGGTTGCGATACGTGGGAGCAATTATCAAGAGTACTTGTAGAAGATGTATGTGGTAACTTACGTGCAGGTGAAGAAGCTCTGATGCGTAAAGAAGAACGTAAAGAACTACAGAAGTATATAACAGATCTCAAGTTTGTTCCTGGTGGTAGATATATTTACTATGCAGGGAGGGATAGAAGATTCTATAATAACTGTTTTTTATTATCTGCTGAAGAAGATACGAGAGAAGATTGGGCCAACCTTAGTTGGAAAGCAGAATCATGTTTGATGACAGGCGGTGGTATTGGAGTAGACTATTCTGTATATCGTGAGTCAGGTAGATCTCTAGGTGGATCTGGTGGACTAGCATCTGGCCCAATACCTAAGATGCAGATGATCAACTCTATAGGTGCTAATGTAATGCAGGGAGGATCACGTAGGTCTGCCATGTATGCGTCACTTAACTGGAAGCACAATGATATACCTAGCTTCTTAACTGCTAAGAACTGGGGTGATATGAATGTTGGTACTACAGGATTTACTTTTAAAGATATTAAAGAACAAGATTTTAACTTCCGCGCACCATTAGATATGACTAACATTAGTGTTAATTATGATACTGAATGGTTAATGAATTACTGGAAGACAGGTGATGTTGGTGAAGTATTTTTGAAGAATGTCGAACAGGCATTAACTTCTGCTGAACCAGGATTTAGCTTTAACTTCATGGAGAATGAAAAGGATACCTTGAGAAATGCTTGTACAGAAGTTACTTCTGCTGATGACAGTGATGTTTGTAATCTGGGCAGTGTCAATCTTGGACGCATTGATTCACTTCAAGAGCTTGCTAGAGTGGTTGAACTGGGTACTAAATTCTTAATCTGTGGTACACTTAGAGCAGAGCTACCTTATGCTAAAGTATATAAGGTTAGAGAGAAGAATAGAAGACTAGGTTTAGGTCTTATGGGTATGCATGAATGGCTAGTTAAAAGAGGAGATAAGTATGAAGTTACCCCAGAATTACACAAATGGTTGTCGATCTATAAAGGTGTCAGTGATAACATCTCTAAGGAATTTTCTGACGAGTTATCCATATCAAGACCAGTTGCGAACCGCGCTATCGCTCCTACTGGTTCTATTTCTATACTCGCTGGTAGCTCCAGTGGAATAGAGCCTATCTTTGCCGTAGCATATAAGCGTAGGTACTTAACAGGTGGTACTAAGTGGAAGTATCAGTATGTTGTAGACTCAGCAGCACAAGAGTTAATTGATATGTATGATGCTGATCCTGAAAAGATAGAATCTGCACTAGATCTTGCAGATGATTATGAAAGAAGGATTAAGTTTCAAGCTGATGTACAGGATTATGTAGATATGTCTATTAGCTCTACCATTAATCTACCTGCTTGGGGATCTAAATTTAATAATGAGGATACTGTAAGTGATTTTGCTAATACATTAGCATCATATGCACATAGATTACGTGGATTTACAGTGTATCCAGATGGTTGCCGTGGTGGTCAGCCTCTCTCTGTAGTACCTTACAGTGAGGCAGTAGATAAGTTAGGAACAGAATTTGAAGAAGCCGTTGAGACACATGATATCTGTGAAATTACCAACTCAGGAGGGGTTTGTGGCGTATAAAAGAAGATATCCTTTTCCCATGAGGGATATTATAGAACAGGGTAGAAACGGATTTAGGAGGAACAAAAACAATCCATTTCCTCCTACTTCTGATAGAGCAAGGGAATGGCAAAGGGGCTACAATAAGGAGTACTATAGATGCCTGAACCAGAGAAAACTTTAGTAGGTAAGCAGGGTGAATTTATAATACTAGCAAACTTATCTGAGATGGGCATATCTGCTTATCATATAGATGCAGCCGACACAGATATTGTTTGTATTTCTCACACTGAACGTCCTATTAGAATACAAGTTAAATCTATGGTATCTAATATAGGAGAAACATTTAGGGTTAGAAAAAGACACAATCATTACTATGATGAAAATTCTTTTGAGATAGTAGCTTGTGTTATCTTAGATACAAAAGAAATATACTACCTTAATTTTAAAGCAATTAAATCTATATACGGTGATGGAGGATCAGTTACTGTTAAGAAACTAAGGCAGTTTACTTACGGACTTACAGTAGAAGAATGTTGGAATAAAGCAGTTAAGAAATATTATCCTGGATTTTTAATAGAGGAACGTAAAGATGAAAGCTACCTTAGTAGACTCAATGGGAACGGATCTGACAGTGGTAAACGCAGCGAGGGTCAGCTTCAACAAGGAGTCCTCTTTTAGTATATCAGAGATGGGTGTGTTTCTTAATGCAAAGGATCAAAAGTTATTAGATTTTCTTGCAAGGAATGAACACTTCACACCCTTCACACACTGCATGATAACCATGAGAGAAAGAGTTCCTCTCTTTATAGCTAGACAAAGGTTTAAACATACTGTTGGGTTCAGCTATAATGAGATAAGTAGAAGGTATGTAGATGATCTCCCTGAGTTCTATGTGCCTGAAGAGTGGAGAAAGAAAGCTGATGATAGGAAGCAAGGCTCATCAGATGAAATTGTAAATATAAATCCTGCTCACCTTATGATAGATGAATATATGCAGTCTATTAATAAAGCTAAGTGGACTTATATACATTTACTAGGTATGGATGTTTGTCCTGAACAAGCTAGAATGGTTTTACCTCAATCAACATACACTGAATACTATGTAACAGGATCATTATACGCTTGGGCTAGGGCATATAATTTACGCAGTGAATCTACTGCACAACAAGAGATACAAGATTTAGCAAGTCAATGGCATGACATTATATTACCATTGTTTCCTGAAAGTTGGATATCTCTAATAACTAACCTTAAAGGAGGTTAAGATGACTAAAATACTTACAGGAGGTTTAATTGGTTTATGTTTGTTTATGTTCAATGTTTCCGCATCGTACAGTCAAATACCAGAAAGATCAGGATGCAAAAGTTTGGAAGAGGCTAAGACGTATATTCAAGATAAACACGGAGAACAAATTGTATTCCGTGGGATCTCAGCCAGAGGACACGTAACATTTATATTTAATAATCCTACATCTGGAACTTGGACTGCTGCAATTGTACGTCCTGAGAACTCTCAATTACTATGTTGGGTAGATTCAGGGTTTACAGGTGAAGTTATGAAGAAAAAAGACGATATTAGGTGGTAATTTAAGGCAAATCCTATGAGAGCCATTTTAAGCTAGGCTAGAGAGAATGTAGGTAAAATCTGGACACTACCTACCAGAGACATTGCTTACACCTTCTCCTGCTTCATCCTACGAGGTCATTTTTTTAAGAATTGAGTAAAAAATGTGGAAAGACCACAAAGGAATACAGATTATCACCAAAACCCCACTATATACCGTTGATTGGTATATCAAGTGGATATCGAGTATAATACTAATGGTTTCTACAGTACTAACTGCCAACAACATCTACCCATTAAACCTGTATTTCCATTCAATAGGTATTGGTGGTTGGTTAATTGTAGGAATGTTATGGAATGATAGAGCTTTGATGGTTATAAATGCATTTGCTCTAGCTACACTACTGACAAGTTTATTCAGAATACACTTGACAATGTAGGGAGAATGTGATATGTATCATAAAGTTGTAATAACAAAACCAGAAGGTAATAAAATCAGTAATGGTTTTGCTTTGTTAAAAGATGCCAAGAAATATGCTAGAAAGTATTCTTGGCCTAATGATCGAGTCCAGATAATAGAAGAGAATCAGGACGAGATAAATATGTTGTATGATTATATTGTCGAAGATTGGAGGCAAAAATGATTAATGAAAATAGTCCTAAAGTAAAGTTACTAATAGGTTTATCTATAACTGTATTAATGCTAATCACTGCTATAGGGTTTAGTTATGCAGATGCTAAGAAATGGGTACATGACAGTTCATGCCCATACGATAATGTTACGGGTAACTATATAGATAGCAAAGGTAATCAGTATGCCTACGGAACTATGGAGACTGCATCTAACTGTGCATTTCTTGGATTACTACCCAAGATCGTGCAAGACAGATTAGGTTCTCTAGGAGATAAACAAACTCAAAAAGATACAGAGTTAATATTAAAGTTAAATGCTAACTCGCGTAAGTAAGACTTGGGGGAATTAATTTTCCCCCTTATCTTTTGGTGAACCCTGCACCGAAATACAAGCCAGTGATTGCAGCGACTAAGTTTGTATCTAATGGGGTAATTACAAAGCCTTGAAATGATTTCCACATCATAGCCTTATCTGGGCCAAACATCCAATTCATAAACCCACCTTGTAGCTCTGCATAACCTACAGTAACCATCCAAGGGTGTTCTGGATATATCAGTGGTACTATCTTAGGTAGCACGATAATAGAGAATACAGCAGACAATGCTATAATTCTTCTGGTCCATGCAAAGTGTACATCTTTTACACCATGTTCTCTTGCAGAAGCAACGATCTTGCTTTCTTCTGTTAGGGCAGCTATATACATTTTGTTAGCTTCTTGCTTAGACTTAATGTTCTGCCCCCATATGCTCATAACACCACCTAGTACGGTTGATGCTAAAAGCGTAAATATTTCCATTGGAAATCCACCCATAGTATTCTCCTTAAAATCCTAAACTATTCATCTGCGATACGTAACCACCTTTATAAAGATTTCTTGATCTTTTTATACGGTTCATTTCTTCTATTTGTGTCGCAGTTCCAGATCCTCTTTCTTGAGCAATCCTTTTTATCTGATTAAGCATTTCACTTAATTGTTTTGCTCCTTCAGGATCTTTTCTTTCATCAATATAATTTAAACTAATACCACCAACTATACCTCTTTGATTCTTATATATATCTATGGCTTCAGATATTTTTTTATTAGAAAACCCTTTTCTAAAATTTACTAACTCATGTAGAAGAGGGAACTTGTTTTTAATTTGATCACTAACCATGCTTCTAACATTAGGATATACTTTTTCTCTAACTTGCAATCCTGCTTTAATTCTTGGTGGTAGATTAGAAGTACCTTTACCAAAATACATATTATATAGATTTCTTTGTTGTTCTTTTGGTGATAATCTTAAATATTCAGGTGAATTAATATAAGGTTCAATTACTTCAGTTACCATTTTACCTAAAGCTTTTTTGTAGATATAATTGTATTCAGGTATCTTTTCATATCGTGCAGTTTTATATTCAGGTATACCTAGTTTAGCTAACTCCTCTCCTACCAAAGTTTTTCTTGGAGTAACAGTTGCACCTGTTAATTGTTTTTCAATAGGTGCTAAAGGAGCATCAGGAGTTTCAGCAGCGGAAGGAGATACAAACTCAGGAGTATCTTCAAAAGCCATCTTTTCAAAAGGTGTCCCTCTAAATATATCTTTAGCTGCCTGATCTATAAAACCTTGTGTTACAGGCCAATCTATTTCTATATCTAATCCAAATGCATTTTTTTGCATACCTCTTTCTAATCGTTCTGGTCCTGATAAAGTTTGAGCTAAATCAGCTATAGGTCTAGCTGGTGTAGCTATTCCACCTAGCATATAACCCACCATACCACCTAAACTTTTACCTAAATCTTTTGCGGCAAGTGGATCATTTTCCATAGTTTGTAATCTAGTGTAACCATTACGCATGAAATTACCTAGTACACCAGATCTAGCACTAACACCTAAAACTGCTTCCGCACCATCTTTTACGTAATCTTCTGAGATAGGCATATCTTTATTAGATCGAAGAATTAAATCAGCAAAAAACAAAAATGGTGCAAAAGGAAATAATGGACGCATATCTCTTTCTTGACCTGTTGGATCTTTTATCAAATACCATTCTGATCCACCAGCATTTTCTCTTAATGCTAAAGCAGTAGTCATTAAAGCTAGACCCTCTGTTGTTTCAGTAAAACCTTTTTTTAAGTTATATAAACTTTTTTGTGCTTTACCAAAGTATCTATCTAGGTCATCTATTTCTTCCTGTAATTTCTTCATTGCTGTTTGATTTACAGGATCTTTGCTAGTTACCATGTCTTCTAGCTGTTTTGTTTTTGTCTCTAGCTCAATACGTTTTGCTCTATTAGCTTCTTTACCTAGTGATCTTTTTATAACATCAGCACCACTAAATCCAAATTTAACAGCACCCATCCCCATACGATTAGTGGTGAAGACTAAAGAGTTAATTAAGAAGTTAGGAAAAGGTATAGCAAGTTTAATTGCTGGACTAGAGTTTAACCAAGCCTGAAAGTTATTAATAGCATTACCACCAAAGATAAGATCATCCCCTGCACGTTTACTTTGATAGGTCATCTTATATGCAAAGTCTAATGCCTTACTTACCATCTCATTATTTAATAAGTCTAGTTTGTTATTCTTTATCATAGAATCTATACCATCAATACCTGGCGTAGTAATTCTACCTCTATTTATGTCTTGTTTAATTAACCAATCTAGTTCACTAAGAAAACTAGCAGATTTGATAGTCATATCTTGTTGTCTGTTCAGTAAGTTTGCAACCTTTGATGCCTTACTAAATCCTTTTATAGTTTTATCCCATGCATTACCACCTTCTTCAAGGTCTACAGATATATGATCATCAAATTCTTTTAGTATCTTTCTATCTACTTCTGGTATTTTTTCTGCAATCATTCTCACTAAAGGAATAGAATCTTCAGGATTAAGCATATTAGTTGTTAAGTCTAATATATTCCTAGTAAGAACATCTCTACCTATCTCTTCTTCAAATCCTAATAAGTTACGATCTGTTTTAATTAAAAAGTTATCAAACTGTGCCTCTAAAGTTTGACCAGGAACTCTTGCAGCAGAACCTATAATGTTTCTCATGGTGGTAGCTGGTTGGGTAACTAAGAAAGATCTCCATACGTCTACAGCAACATTAAATCTACCTGCTAGTTTTTTCTCTGCTTCTTTTTGATCTGTTGCTAACTTTAATATTTGACGTTGTTCTGGAGTGATCTTTGCCTGTGCATCCTGTAATACCTGTAAAAATCCAGCATCCTTTGCTTTTTGTAATGCAGATTGATTTCCACCTTTTGCTAATGCTATACTAATATCCGCTTTGTAATACATTTGTATTTTTTCTAGCGGTATACCTTTTTTAACAAATGAGTCAATAACTTTACCTGCTGCTGTTGCTGGATCAGGATCTATCTCTTCTATAAGATTAGAAAAGTTCTCCGTTACACGTTTCATTCTATTGTGTTTATTTTTTATTACAGGATTTCCTGCACCTAAACTAAGTATAGCATCATTTAATTCTTTGATTGATTCAGGATTTATCATAGTACCAAATACTTCATCAGCTTCAGTATCAGTAAATAAACCACCATCTTTTAATATTTGTTTAGTATTCTCAAAATCAGGATCAGATTTATCATAGAACTTATTATATTTAGAAACATAAGTATCTACTAGTTCATTTGTTTTCTTTTCTGTTGTTAATTTGACATCTTTAAAGTCTATTGTTTTTTTAATAGATCCTGCTTCATCATCACCTTTAGGTAAGAACTCTATCTCTGCTGTTTTATTGTCTTTATCTATAGCAGTAATTTTACCTAATGGATAATAGTCTTCTTCTATGGTTACATTTTTACCAGTTAAAACATACGCACCATCAAACTCATCTACTGTTGCTGCTCTACCTGCATCTACTTTACTCGTACTTAAATCTTCATCAAAGTTATCAAATGCTTCTTCTAGTGAGTTACGTTTAGCTCCTCTACCTTGTACGGTATCTTCTAGGTTTTCTTCTGCTATTCTTTTAATATCTACTGCTTTATCACCACCAGCTAATTTAGCACCTACACCACCAAATACTCCTCCAGTAACACCACCAATAGCACCTGCTGTAGCTACTTCACCTAAATCAACTTCTTCTCGTACATCTAAATCTTTTTCTGTTTGTTGTAATAACGCCTCTTGTCCAGCAGCAATAGGTGCTTCTACGGCTGCAACAGCGGCTGCTCCTTTAGCTACTTTAGATTTAAATGCATTATTTAATAAACCTTTAATTGCAGTCCTACCTGCTGTAGCACCAATAGCTTTACCTGCAACTCCTCCTAATAAGTTAATTGGATCAATAATAGCATATTTAGCATAGTCACCTATTGCTCCTAACTTCTCCATAACTGTAGTATCACCAAAAACTTCATCAACTTCTTCATCGACAACTTTATATAGTTCACCTAGATCTTTTTTAAATTTTGCATCTTCTTTATCTTCATCGTTAAGATTACTAACAAAATTCATAAACTTAGCTGTAGATATAGTATTCGCTTGAACAGCACGATAGTCTTCTAAGAAACTATCTACAGCTTCTTCTTTACTATTATATATATCCCCATTTCTCCTAAAACCATACTCAGTTAAAGTTTCCATAAGTTTATCGTTTTTAATTATATCTTCTCTTGTTACAGCCATTGATAATACCTTTTATGTTTTAAATAGGATTATATTTTGTAGGATCACCTTTTTTATTATAAGTGACTATGTATTTTTTACCTTCTGAATCTCTCATTTCTCTAGTATAACCTATTACTTTACCTTTATTATCTTTTATAGGATTACTTCTAGAACCTGAAGAAAGTAACGAACTTACAAATTTTTCTATATCTTTAGTAGTTTCTTCAGTTTTATCTTTTTTAGTGTCTGATGTTTCTTCTAATTTACCTGCACCAGTATCATCAGGTGCTTTTGCTTTTTGAGTAGCGTGTTCATTATTTAATAACTCAGCCATAACATTTTTAGCACCACGGGTTCTAACGTCTGATAAGATTTCACTAGTATTTTCTTTGTTAAATTCATATCCTGACTCTTCTAGATTTTGTATAGATTGTAATATCTCTGGTACATCTTCTGGAGCATACTGGCTTTCTTTAGCATCAATTAATGCATTTGCTATTTGTATTCTTTGATTAGTAGTTTTTGATCCAGATCCAAATACATAATCGTTACTAATAGTAAACTTTGCATCAGCATCTCCTCCTGCAATTTGTGCATTTATATTTTTCTTCATTGCTTTTTGTTCTGCTAAAGTAAGAGTTTTTTCAGGAGTCAATCCAAGAGAAGCCCTTCTTTCTTTATACGTATTATTTCTATCCATCACTTCTTGTTGTTCAGAAGTAATACCTTGTCTAATTAAATCTCTAGCTGCTTCTCCCCTTGCACTACCAGAAAAAGCTTGTGCTAATGCACTTGCAGCATTAGATGCAAAATCTCTAGGAGTATTTTTACTTTTTTCTACTTCTGCTTCTTGTCGTTGAGCATCTCCTTGCTCTTTTTGTTTCATCTCTTCTAACTTTATTGACTCATCAGCAATTTTCTTTTTTAACGCAATAGCAACAGATTTAAGACTTGCACCTCCTTTTTTATGCACCTTCAATTCTCTCCCTACTTTTTGAATCATTTCAGAAGAAAGTTGTTTATCTTTTAACATAGGAGCTAAAACTTCATGTTGTAATACACTTTGCCCCATAGAGTACTCTTCAGCATCTCTTTCTTTTTCTACTCTAAGAATAGCATCTGCTTGTTTTTTAGCAGCCTTAGTAGCATCACGAAAGTCTTCTGTTTGTTCTTGCTCTTGTTCTTCTATCTTTTCTCTTCTTGCCATGAACCCTGAAGCCATGCCAATTTTCATACCAGTAGATATACCCATTACTCTTCTCCACCCATTAGACCGCCTCGTTTAGGAACATCAGGGGTTTCTTCTAACTCTTCAGGTTCTTCCTCTTCTTCTTCATCGGTTTCACCTGTAAGTTCTTTAATCTTATCACGTTGTTTTTGTAGTTGTTCTAATGCTTTATCTAGACGTTTATCTTCTTTACGTTTAGCTAGAGCAACGTATTCTACTCCAGAACTATCTAACATTTTCATTAGTAACTCAAAAAAAGGTCCATAGATAAGATACTGTACGTCAAAACTATATTTACCACTGGCCCATCCACTAAATACCATGGCTCTAGCAATTAATTCTACAGGAGTTCCTATCTCAGCAGCTACAGCAATTCTTTCAAATGCTTCAGGAATAGCCATACGTCTAGCTAAATCCTCATACGCATCAGCAGGATCAGTTATCTCAGGTGGACGCTCATGTGCTTCTGCACCTAATTCCCCTGTTAAAGAAGATCCTGGAATAGGACCATCAAACATTACTAAATCTTTATCTTCCATGTTACATCCTTACGCTATAGTTGATCTACCTATTGAGCCTTTAACTGCACCCTCATCGGTATCTACTGATTTCATTAAACTCTCATGCCTTGATATTAATGAGGATACCTGACCAGCAGTACCTAACTGTGAAAACTCTTTAAACTTTATATCTTCAGTCTCTGTATCTGGTACGCGAGAAACTACTTTAGCCTGTTTCTTAGAAAACTCTGGTGTTTTTACTCTACTACCTTTACCACCACCAGTAGCACTACCTAGAAACTTACTAGCCCCTTGTGATATAATTGAACTTGCTATTGCTGAAAACATATCTTAATCCTTTTTTACGATGATTTATTTCTTTAACAGAGAAGGAAGAGCTTTAAAACCTGCATCAAATGCAGATCCTAATAAGTCTCCCACTACACTACCTGTAGCTATATCTCCTGCTAGTTCTAGATCTCTGTCAAAAGCATATGAAGATAATGCTAAGTTATTCTGAAAGGCAGTCTCATTTAGTGAGTTTACCCTTGCAAAGTTTATTTGATCTCTTTGTTCTTGTAGTAATCTATTCTGAGCATTCTGACTTATATTAAATAGGTTTCTAGTATTATACTCAGCCTCTGCATTAGCTATGGCAGTATTAGAAGTATTAATATTTCTTCTATATACAGCATTAGCTTGATCTATAATAATAGAGTTCTTCTGATTAAACTGTTCTCTATTATCTGCTAGTGTAGAGTTAAACTGCTCTATAGCATTCTCCTGTCCTGCATTAAACTGTCTTAGTCCATTGGTCTGTGCAGTATTAAATTTAGCAGTATCATTAAACAGATTGGCAAAGAACTGATCATTCTGTTGTTCATTGGCTGCATTAAACTGTCTAGATGAATTAACTGCTGCCTGATCAGTAAATAAACTCTGTACACGATTAGCTACATTAGTTACTCTAGCTTGTTGTTCATTATTAAGATTAGCTACATCTAACTGTAGTGACATTTGAGCATTAAGAACTTCTGCCTGTTGTCTATTGTTCAGGTTAAGTTCGTTCATACGTGCATATGTTTGTGCATCAGCAGCAGCTATGGGTGTAGAAGCTTCCATTGCAGCCTGTACGATAGCAGCTCCTGCCATACTAGATGCACCCATTCCTCTAGCAGCCAATCTTTGTTCTGCTGTTCTTATAGCACCTGCCGCAAATGCTGGTATCTCTCCACCATCAAACTGAGCCATTAAGCTTTCTAATTGACCCTGCACAGTAGCATCTTTACTTACAATACCTTTTTGTGCATTAACTTTATCACTTAGTTCTTTTTGTTGTGCAGCTTCTATATTTTCTTTAGCTACTAAATTATACCTTTCTTGTGCAGTAAAATCACCTACATCAGTCTTAACTGCATCTCTAGCGTTATCTATTGCTGCTGTTTTTGCATCAATACCAAACCTAGTAGGATCTATTTTATAATTTTTTGCATCTAAGAACTCATTAGGATTAGCTTTTAATCTCTGTAGTTCTAATTCAGTACCACCTTCTTTAGGTTGTTCTCTACCTTCAATTGCACCAAAAGCATCAAAGTGTGCTTTACCTGAAGGTATTGTACCTGCTCTTACTGCTGCTGCAACATCTGGGTTATCTTTAAGATATTGTTCTTCATCAAACGTACCTTTAATTAAACTAGGTGCATCTCTTTGTTCTTCTTCTCTACCTAATGCAGTTTGTCTTCCAAAAGGATCTGCAAAGTTTGATCTAGAACCTACAGCAGTTTTAAATCTGTCATAGTTTTCTCCACCTTCTAATCCACTAAATATACCTTGATAACCTGTAGCTCTACCTACATCTCTACTTTTTAATCCTGCCAACATACGATCTCTTACATCTTGTGGTAAATTAGGATCATTTGGATTAGCTGTTAATGCTTGATAATCTAAAGCGTTTAAATTTTGTAATGCTGGTGATACACCACTTCTTCCTTCTGTTTTACCATGATCAAGATAATGTTGAATACCTGCACCAGGAACACCACCTACTGCTTGAGCAACATCAGGATTTGCATCTAAATACTGTTTCTCAAAGGCAGAAAGGTCTACCTGAAGATCCTGACGTATTTGTCCTGTATTAGGATCTATGTAGTTACTTATATTGGGAGTTTGTTCTGCCATGATATCCTACCTTATACTGGTGTTCTATTCATCAATCCCTGAGAAGTTCTAAATAAATTTTGAATAAATACATCTCTAGGGTCTTGAGATTGTGG
>Ga0208669_1000486_pt1 | contig 15933 bp, 21 predicted proteins | sample 21_taG_FD_184095 | JGI IMG/M metagenome (GOLD analysis project Ga0208669, IMG submission 184095) | Marine viral communities from the Subarctic Pacific Ocean - 21_ETSP_OMZ_AT15319 metaG (SPAdes) (version 2) | ecosystem: Environmental > Aquatic > Marine > Oceanic | place: Pacific Ocean | collected...
TCCCTCTAAGTATAACCAAAGGAGTCGTATGTTGAAACACAATGGGTATATCACATTACCTTTTACCTCTTTAAAAGAACAATTGGAGTTGGAAAAGGATATGAGAAACCGTGGTATTAATCGTTTTCAAAAGAGATTAAGTGACCACAAGAAAAGGGGCGAAGAGTCTTTTACTAATTATGGTAAGACTTTATTGTCTAATTCAATAAGACCTCTATCAGAAGCAATATCATTATTTGTAAATGAAGGGGAAAATCAGAAGGGTGTTCAGCCCATAGCAAGAAGGCTATTGTCTTTAATAGAACCAGACATAGCGTCTTTAATAACAGCTAAGTCTATTATCAATTCAATTACTATTGCAAGGAAACTTACAAGCGCAGCAATAAACGTTGCAAGTAAAATTGAGGATGAAGTAGCGTTAAGGACATTTGAGGAGTCCAGACCAGAGCATTATGGAATTGTAAAAACAGACCTAGATAAAAGGTCGTTTGGCTATATGTATAAGAGAAGGAAACTTAGAGAGTCAGCGCAAAAGAATGAGTTGGAGTGGGTATTGTGGACTAGGAGTGAAAAGGTTCATGTAGGCTACAAGCTTATAGAGCTTATGGTTTTATCTACTGGACTTTGTGAAGTTAAATCACAAATAAGAAAACGCAGACACGAAAAAGTTTTATTACCTACAGAGAAAACTTTAGAATGGATAAATAATCGTAATGAATTTTTAGAAGTTTTAGCACCAGAATATTTTCCAACAATAATTCCACCAAGAATGTGGGAAGAAGGAAAAGTGACCGGTGGTGGTTATTATAGTAGACACATAAAACCTTTAACGCTTGTTAAGTATCGTAAAAGAGAAAACCTTCAGCAAATAAAAGATGTTAAAATGCCAATAATTTATAAAGGCATTAACGCAATGCAAAACACACCATATAAAATAAATAAATTTGTTTATGATGTTTTAAAAAAAGCATGGGACAAAAATATTAACATTGGTGGGTTACCAAAAGCTGAACTAGAGAATTTACCAAACAAACCTCACGATATAGACACTAACGCAGTATCAAGAAAAGAATACAGACAAAAAGCTGTCCTGGTCCACACAGAGAACGCAAGACAAAAATCAAAAAGATTATTGTTTGCAAAAGTATTGTGGATAGCAGAAATGTTTTTAGAAAGAATTTTTTATCATGCACACACATTAGACTTTAGGTCTAGATGTTATCATGTAACTAATTATCTAAACGGACAAGGAGTTGACTTTGCAAAAGCTTTACATTTGTTTGGAACTGGTAAAGCAATCACTGAAGAAAACAAAGGTGATTATTGGTTGGCTGTTACTGGCGCAGCTCTTTTCGGAATTGACAAAGTAAGTCGTAAAGAACAATTAGATTGGGTTGAAAGTAATTTTAATATGTTTAAAGAAATACAAGCAGACCCATTTACTAACAGAGATTGGGAACACGCAGACAAGCCTTTTCAATTTCTTGCATGGTGTGATGAGTGGTGTAGATTTAAAACAAAAGGTTATGGCTTTGTAAGTCATTTCATTTGTAACCAAGACGGTTCATGTAACGGTATTCAACATTACAGTGGAATACTAAGACACACACCTTCAGCAAAAGCAGTTAACTTAGCAAACAGTGAAAGACCTCAAGATGTTTATTCAGTTGTAAAAGATAAAGTTATTGAAAATTTAAAAACAATGACTGACAGTGAATTAGCAAAACTTTGGTTACAGTTTGGAGTTAAACGTTCAACAGTTAAGAGAGCAATAATGACAAGTCCTTACGGTTCAACAAGATATTCATGTAGTGATTTTGTTGATGAGGATTTAGTTAAAAGAAAAGACCAAGGTGACATTCATCCATTTGGTAGTGCTTCATTTCAAGCTTGTACATTTTTGGCAGGTGTAATTTGGGACTCAATGGGTGAAGTTTTATCTTCGGCAAGATTAGGAATGTCATTCTTACAAGATTGTGCAAAAGTTTTAGCAAAGTCTGGACACGCTGTACGTTGGAATAATCCAGTTGGATTTCCAGTGATACAAGATTATCCAGAGTTTAAATCTATGAGAGTAAAAACTAAACTTTTTGGTGAAGTCATAAAACCAAGAATTAATGTTGAGACAGAAAAGTTTTCAGTACACAAAGCTAAAAATTCATGTCCACCAAATTATATTCACGCTCAAGACTCAGCGCATTTGTTTATGTGTGTAGTCAAAGCGTATGACAAAGGAGTTTCACATTTTTGTAATGTGCATGACTCTTTCGGTACACTAGCTGCTGACAGTCAGACACTAGCTGACACTATTAGAGAAACATTTGTAGAAATGTATTCTAATGGTTGTCCGTTGGAAGATTTTAAAACATCTATGTTACCAATATTAAACGATAGCGAGAAAAACAAACTTCCAGAAGTTCCAGAAAAAGGGGACTTTGATATTGAAGAAGTTTTAAAGAGTGAGTTTTTCTTTGCATAAACTAATCCACTAATAGGTTAATAGTACCCCTATTAGAACTAACGGAGTAAAAAATGAAGGAAGTTCAAATGCCCTTAGATGAGGGCGTAGCTTTAATTGAAAAAGGCTATTTAGATGAAGAAACAGTAAATGAGGAAAATGACAATGAAGAATAAGTACACAAAGATTGTTACACCAATTGGAATTGCTCAGTACCCATGGCTATCAAGCCCTGATACTAAGTTTTCTGAAGTAGGTGATTATAAAACAAATCTTATACTAAACAAAAAAGACGCTCAAGACGTTATCAAGATGATTGATACGGCTAGAGAAGAAAGCGTAAAGATAGGCGCAGAAAAATCGAATGGGAAGAAAGTTAAACAAGCTGACCCACCGTACTACGATGAAGTTGATGATGACGGAAAGCCAACTGGTAACGTTATCTTAAAATTCAAATGTAAAGCAAAAGTAACTACTAAAAGTGGAGAGAGTTTTGAAAACAAACCAACACTCTTTGACGCAAAAGGCAAACCAATGTTAAACGTAAATGTTTGGGGAGGTTCAGAATTAAAAGTTAGTGCTGAACTTATTCCGTACTTTACCTCTATGGTAGGCGCAGGTGTTAGTATGAGACTTAGAGCTGCACAAATAATTAAGTTAATTGAAGGTGGCTCAAATTCTTCTGGTTACGGTTTTAAAGAAGAAGAAGGATATGAACACTCAGAAACACAATCGACTGAGGAGTTTACAAGTGATACTAAGACCGAGGTACAAGAAGATAAAGACGACTTCTAAATACCGAAGTGGTTTAGAAGAACAAATAGCTACTCAATTAAAATTAAAAAATATTAAGTTTGAGTACGAAACAATAACTTTAAAATATACGAAACCTGAAAAGGTGCATAGATACACACCAGATTTTATTCTTTTTAAAAAAGATGGTGAGCCTATGTACATAGAAGGCAAAGGTAGGTTTTTAACAGTAGACAAACAAAAATCTTTACTTGTTAAGAATCAATACCCTAATCTAGATTTAAGATTTGTATTTTCAAATTCTAAAACTAGGATTTCAAAAAAATCCAAAACAACATACGCAATGTGGTGCGAGAAGCATGGTTTTAAATATGCTGACGGCTTCATTCCAAAAGAGTGGATAAAAGAATTAAATTAGGGTATACCTTCGTTTAGGTAGTGAGTTCATATGCACTGCCTTTTGTAGTGACCCCTGAGATAACATCAAAGGGGTCTTTCTTTTCAGACCAAAATATTTTGGGTCAAAAAAATTTCAAGGAAAAAACAAAATGGAAAAAAGTGATTTTAGTTATCACGCACCATGTTCTGAATGTCAGAGCAAGGATAACGTGGCTGTTTATACAGACGGACACGGTCATTGTTTTGGATGTGGACATTACTATCATAACTACGAACAAAAAGAGGAAACGAAATTGGAAACTGAATTAATACATGGGGAACTCAAACCTCTTAACAAAAGACATATAGATTTGGCAACGACAACCAAATTTAATTATCAGACTGGAAAATATAACGGTAAGACAGTTCAAATTGCAAACTACTATGACAAACATAATAAATTAGTTGCACAGAAATTACGTTATCCAGATAAATCTTTTCAATGGTTAGGTGATAGTAAACAAGCAACACTATTCGGACAGAACTTATGGCGTGACACAAATAAAAAAATAGTAATCTTAGAAGGTGAAATAGATTCTATGAGTATGGCTCAAGCACAAGGTTTAAAATGGGCTTGTGTTTCAGTTAAGACTGGAAGCCAAGGCGCAAAGAAAGATTTACAACAACAACTTGAGTGGCTCGAACAAGCAAGTGAAATTGTTTTAATGTTTGACTCAGATGAAGCAGGCAAAAAGGCAGCTCAAGAATGTTCAAAATTATTTACTCCAGGTAAATGTAAGATAGCAACACTCCCAAGAAAAGACGCTAACGAAATGTTGGTCCAGGGGGAAACTGCAAAACTTATAGATTGTATGTGGGGTGCAAAGACTTATCGACCAGACGGTATTGTATCTGGAACAGAAGTTTTTGATTTAATATCTAAAGAAGATAAGACAGAAACTATTCCTTATCCTTTTGAATGCTTAAACAAAAAAACTTTAGGCATGAGAAGAGGTGAGTTAGTTACAATAACTAGTGGTACTGGACAAGGTAAGTCACAGCTTTGCAGACAAATTGCTCATCATCTTTTAAAAAATGGAGAGAGTGTAGGCTACATTGCATTAGAAGAAAGTGTAAAACGTTCTGCATTAGGTATAATGGGAATAGATTTACAAAGACCATTACACTTATCTAAAGACAACGTTAATAAAGAAGAGTTTAAAAAAAGTTTTGACTCTACAGTTGGTAGTGGTTTGTTTTATATGTTTGACCATTTTGGTTCAACACAATCAGACAATCTATTATCTAAAATTCAATACCTTGCAAAAGGTTTAAATGTAAAATGGATTATACTTGACCACTTATCAATTGTTATTAGTGGACTAGAAAGTTTTGATGAACGAAAATTAATTGATGTCACAATGACAAAGCTAAGAAGTTTAGTCGAGTCTACTGGCATAGGTTTATTTGTTGTTAATCATTTAAGAAGACCAGAAGGTAACAAAGGTTACGAAGACGGACTACAAACATCATTAAATAGTTTACGTGGCTCGGCTGCAATCAGCCAATTAAGTGACGGAGTTATTTCGTTGGAAAAAAATCAACAAGATGATGAGAACAAAAATTACACAACGATACGTGTATTAAAAAATAGACACACTGGTGACACTGGCAAATGTGGAACATTATATTTTGACAATGACACAGCGTGTTTAACAGAAATAACGGAGGGACATGACAAAGATTTCTAATGTTAGGACTAAAACAAGTTGGAACGTTACTAAAGAAGTAAATGACGCTATCGAACTTTGTAAAAGAAATCCTAACAAAATGGCAATCATTCAAGTTCCTAATTTAACAGTAAGACTTGCTGCTGAAATGATGTTGAACGAAGTATCAATGTTTGAAGAAGCTGCGTGTCGAGTAACTGTAGAAATGGCAACAGTACATTAATGAAACTACCAACAATACATAAAAAAATATTAGACGCACCATTCGTACACGTATACTGGAAAGATATTAACAGTAATAGTGCCTGGTTAAATTTAAAAGAAGCAAGAAAAAGTAAAGTAACAATTTGTATTACATCTGGTTGGCTAATCAAAGCTGATAAGGATGTACATATAATAGCAGGTGACGTTAACTTTGAAGATAACGGAACGTTAGGTGACGTAGGAAACATAACAACAATGCCTACTGTCAATGTATTAAAAATAAGGAAAATAAAAACATGAGCAAATACTGTTTTGACATAGAAACAGATAACTTATTAGAAGAGTGTACGAAAGTTCACTGCATAGTCTTAAAAGATATAGACACGGAACAAGTCTTAACTTTATCTACGGATGAAGCCATAGACAAGCTTACGAATGCAGAACTTATTATCGGACATAATATTATTAAGTTTGATATTCCTGTGTTAGAAAAATTATATAACTTCAAAACTAAAGCAAAAGTTTTTGATACGTTAGTTGCTACACGGTTAATATGGTCTGACTTAATGGAGTCTGACATGAAACGTGTACATACTAAAGACTTCCCAAGAAAATTAGTCAACAAGCATAGCCTTAAAGCATGGGGTGTTAGACTAGGGAATTACAAGCAAGAGTTTGAGACAGACTGGCAAGAGTTTACAAATGAAATGTTAGAGTATTGCGTACAAGACGTAGAGGTTACGCATAATTTATACCAAATAATTTTGGGTAAAAAATATTCGGAAGAATCTTTAAAACTCGAACACGATGTAGCCACTCTTATATCTAAACAAGAAAGATACGGAGTCTTGTTTGATAAAGAAAAAGCAATCAAACTTTATGCTGACTTGTCTGGACAAAGAGACAAGATTAAAAAAGAAATGGAAGAAACTTTTAAACCTATAACAGTTAAAAGAGTTTCAGAAAAAACTGGTAAACAATTAAAAGATAAAGTCATTATATTTAATCCTTCTAGCAGACAACACATAGCTGACAGATTAAAGACTAAGTATGATTGGAAACCAAAAGATTTTACCCCAGATGGTAAAGCAAAAGTAGATGATACAGTTTTAAATAGTTTAGATTATCCAGAAGCAAAACTGTTAGCAAAATATTTTCTTTTAGAAAAAAGAATTGGAATGTTATCAGAAGGTAATCAAGCTTATCTAAAACTAGAACGTAACGGAAGATTACACGGCACTGTTAATACTAACAACGCTGTAACTGGTAGGGCAACAGCAATGAAACCTAACTTACAGCAAGTACCTTCAGTCAGTGTACCTTACGGAAAAGAATTTCGAGAACTATTTACTGTACCAAAAGGTAAAGTGTTAATCGGAATAGATGTAAGTGGGCTTGAGCTTAGATTGCTTGGTCACTACATTGCAAAATTTGATGGTGGTGCATACGCTGACATTGTAGTCAACGGTGATATACACACTACCAATCAACACAATGCAGGTTTAGAAACCAGAGACCAAAGTAAAAGATTTTTATACGCTTGGCTTTATGGCGCAGGTGTAGGAAAGATTGCAGAGGTAACTGGTAAGACTAACAAAGAAGCTGCAAAAGTTAAAAAGCGTTTCTTAGATAGACTACCTGCTTTAAATAAACTTATCAAACAAGTACAACTTTCTGCTGAACGTGGTTACTTGGTAGGTCTAGACAAAAGACAAATCAAAGTAAGAAATACTTTCAGTGCATTAAACACTTTGTTGCAAGGCGCAGGCGCAGCCGTTTGTAAACAATGGTTAGTTGAGTTTGACAACGCTGTTAAAAACTTATCTGGAGTTCAACAAGTATTATGGGTACACGATGAAATACAAGTTGAGTGTGACAGAGAAGAAGCAACAGAAATAGGATTGTTGGCTGTCGAATGTATTAAACGAACTGGTGAACACTTCAAATTAAGAGTGCCTTTAACAGGCGAATATAAAATAGGAAACAATTGGAGTGAAACACATTAATGAAAAATAGTAAATTTGATATAGACTTAAAGTACGGTCAAGAACGAGAAAATAAAATAGTATCGTTACTGGACCAGGACAAAAACAAACTAGAAGTAAAAACAGAAAGAGACTGGTGGGCTAAGACAGGCAACATCGCAATTGAAGTTGAATGTTGGGGCAAACCTAGTGGCTTATCTAAAACAGAAGCAGACTATTGGGTACATATATTAGCAATAGGTAAAGAAGATTATTGCAAATTAATATTTGAAGTACCTAAATTAAAAAAGATAGCTGACAAGTTTAAAGATAACTACAAAATGATTGGTGACCACCATGCAAGTAAGTGCATATTAATTCCTTTAAAAGAATTATTCCAATCAAAAAATTTAACTTAACCAATCCACAGGAGGATTAATCTATGAAGAGAAGACTCTTAATTGATGGGGACATCATAGCTTATAAAGCTTCGACTATGGCAGAGCATAGTATTAAGTGGGAAGACTCAACAGTTTGGACATTACACGCTGATGAGAACCACGGAAAATATCTTGCACTATCAGAGATAGAAGATTTAAAAGAAAATCTAAAAGGTAATAGCATAACAATTGCACTAACAGACGGTGTCAACTTTAGAAAAGACATCTTACCTAGCTACAAGGATAATCGTAAAGAGAAACGTAAACCTTTAATATTAGGGGCAATTAGAAAATGGTTAATTGATGAGTATGACGCAATCATTTATCCAAACTTAGAAGCAGATGATGTTCTAGGCATTCTAGCTACACAACCACAAAAGAAAGAAGAACGTATTATCTGTTCACTTGATAAAGACCTTAGACAAATTCCAGGTAAACTTTCTCAAGACGGTAGAACAATACAAAAACTTTCTAAAAGAGATTGTGACCACTGGCACATGATACAAACATTAACTGGTGATTCAGTTGATGGATTTTCTGGTTGTCCAAAAATCGGAAAAGTTACAGCACAAAAAATACTTAAAGATAAAAAGTTACCACTTAAAGAACAGTGGGAATTAGTTGTCAAAGCATATGCCAAAGAAGGCTTACTAGAACATGACGCTTTTCAACAAGCTCAAGTTGCTAGAATTTTAAGACACGGTGAATACAACAAAAAGACTGGTGAGGTGACTAGATGGCAGATTTAATTAAAGAACCACCTCACTACACGCAACATAAGATTGAACCAATTGATTTTATAATTGCTAACAATTTAGATTTTTGTACTGGCAACGTAATTAAATATTTATTGAGACACAAAAAGAAAAACGGTGTTCAAGATTTATTGAAAGCTAAACAGTACATAGATTTTATTATTAATAAACAACTCAAGAATAAGGAATAGGAAACAACATGGATTATAGTAAGGACTCATTATTATCAGACGCAGGTTTGAGAATATTAAAGGATAGATATTTAACAGAGGAAGAGCAAAGTCCTCAAGAAGCATTCTATAGAGTATCTAAAATATTTTCAGATGATTCTGCTATGGCTGATAGAATATATTCTTACGCTTCTAATCTATGGTTTATGTTTTCTACTCCTATTCTGACTAATGGAGGAACTAAAAGAGGAATGCCTATTTCGTGCTTCCTTAATTATGTTCCAGACAGTCGAGTTGGATTGACAGAACACTACACAGAGAACGCTTGGTTAGCTACAGTGGGTGGAGGAATCGGTGGACATTGGGGACACATAAGAAGTGACGGAACATCAACTTCTGGTGGCTCAATATCTACTGGCTCAATTCCATTCATGCACATTGTTGACTCAGAAATGTTAGCGTTCTCTCAAGGTAAAACAAGAAGAGGAAGTTATGCAGCATATCAAGATATATCCCATCCAGAAATTGAAGAGTTTATCGAAATGCGTAAACCTAGTGGTGGGGACGTTCATCGTAAATGTCTCAACCTTCATCATGGTATTAATGTTACTGATAAATTTATGTCTGTTATTGACAATTGCACTACTGACCCTAGTGCCGATGATACTTGGGAACTTATTGACCCACATACAAAACGAGTCGTTAGAAAAGTCTCTGCTAAAAAATTATGGCAAAAAATTCTTGAGACTAGAGTGGCAACTGGTGAACCTTACGTCTGTTTCATTGACACAGTCCAAAAGTCTTTGCCGGAGTCTCAGAAGAAAATTGGATTAAAAGTACATCACTCAAATTTATGTAGTGAAATTACATTACCAACAAACGAAGAACGAACAGCCGTGTGTTGTTTGTCTTCACTTAACTTAGAAAAATATGATGAATGGAAAGAAGACAATAATTTCGTACCTGACGTGGTTAGGTTTCTCGATAATGTCTTGGAGTATTTTATTAATAACGCTAGTGATAGTTTACACCGTGCTAAGTATTCTGCTATGCGTGAACGTAGTATTGGATTGGGGACAATGGGTTTCCATTCGTATCTCCAAAATAAAAACATACCTTTCGCAAGTGCTTTAGCTAAAGGTGTAAACATATCTATATTTAGAAACATAAAGAAACAAGCATTAGAAACTTCTAGAAAACTAGCTGAAGAAAGAGGTGAAGCACCAGACATGGAAGGCACTGGTTTACGTAATGCACATTTATTGGCAATCGCACCAAACGCAAGTAGCAGTATTATTTGTGGTAGCACTAGTCCTTCCATCGAACCAGTAAGAGCAAATGTTTATAGTCAAAAAACTATGAGTGGTACTTTTTTAATGAAAAATAAATACTTAGAAAAATTACTTAAAGAAAAAGGCATAGACAATGAAGACACATGGAAAAGTATTGTATCTAAAAGAGGTTCAGTAAGACATTTAAAAGAATTATCTGATTGGGATAAAGATGTATTTGCTACAGCTATTGAAATAGACCAACGATGGATTGTTGACTTGGCTGCTGACAGACAAGAATTTATTTGTCAGTCACAAAGCTTAAACATTTTTGTGCCTGCTGATGTTAACATTAAAGATTTACATATGCTTCATCTTTCAGCATGGAAGAAAAAATTAAAGACTCTTTATTACTGTCGTTCAGAAGCAATTAAAAGAGCAGAAATAATTTCAACTAAGATAGAAAGGAAAGTTAGACCAGACGCAGACGAGTGTCTAGCTTGTGAAGCTTAATGGCAAAGAAGAAAAATAATTTATTATCAAATGACGTAGCACATGAGACTAGGTCTAAATATAAAAAGACTAGCATTGGTGGAAGACCAAGCACAAGTATGATGAATAAAAAGAAAAGACAAGGAAGGAATAGAAAGCAATTAAAAAATAGAGGACAAGGAAAATGACAGACAGCAGTATATTTGACAACTTCAACAAACCAAAAAAGAAATGTTGTGGGTGTCATAAAAAGAAAGACAAACAAAGTGTACTCTGGACAGTTTACCATACGGTTTTAGCTGTAGAGTTAGCAATAATTATTTTAATAGAAGGGATAGAACTACTAGGATGAGTTTATTAAAAGCAAGGGAATATTACAAACCGTTTCAATATCCGTGGGCTTTCGAAGCTTACGACCAACAACAAAAAATGCACTGGTTACCAAGTGAAGTTTCACTAGCAGAAGATGTACGAGATTGGAATGAAAGATTAAGCACTAAGGAAAAGAATTTAATAACACAAATATTAAAGTTCTTTACGCAAGGTGATGTCGACATTGCTCAAGCGTACCTTGATAATTATATTCCTAAATTTAAACCACCAGAAATTAGAATGATGTTATCTTCTATTGCAACAAGTGAAGCTAATCACGCACATTCATATTCATTATTAAATGACACAATTGGTTTACCAGACACAGAGTACAAAGCATTTCAAGAATACAAAGCTATGTCAGACAAACATGATTATCTTTTTAGAAGTAAAGGTGAAGGTGTTGAAGGTATGGCTAGAGAACTTGCAACGTTCTCAGCATTTGGAGAAGGATTGCAGCTCTTTGCTTCTTTTGTAATGTTATTAAACTTTCAAAGATTTGGTAAAATGAAAGGTATGTGTCAGATAGTTACCTGGTCCATAAGAGATGAAAGTCATCACGTTGATAACATGATAAAATTATTTCATGCTTTAATAGATGAGAACAAACATATTTGGAATGATGAATTTAAGAAAACTTTATACGATGTTGCAAGAGACATGGTATCATTAGAAGATAAATTTATAGACTTAGCCTTTGAACAAGGTGGAGTAGAAGGTATTGAGCCAAACCAAATTAAACAATACATACGACATATAGCTGACAGAAGACTATTACAATTAGGATTAAAACCTAATTTTGCTGTCAAAGATAACCCATTGCCTTGGCTTGATTGGGTTTTAAATGGCGTAGAACATACAAATTTCTTTGAAAATCGTGCTACTGAATACACAAAAGGAAGTATGACAGGAGATTTGTGGGGCTAATAGTACCCATATTAGAAGGAAAAAGATATGAACCCATTAGACGACATTCAATTACCTTACACGGTGGAAGAACTTGTTAAAACTTTAGACAAAGTATTTCCAGAAAAAAGTGCTGACTTAAAAGACAGTGAGAGAACTGTTTGGTTTAAGGCAGGACAACGAAGTGTAGTCAATTGGTTAATTGAATTAAAGAAACGTAACGAAGAAAATTTATTAGGATAGGAGATAACTATGTGTTTTTCATCAACAAAACAAGCACCTGTAGTTACAAGACCTGACCCTAATATTAAATATGTCGATGGTAATATTATGAATCCAAAAGACAGTCCACCAGAGATAGATAAAACTCCGGTGAAAAAATCAGAAAAGAAAAGTAGTGTATCACAATCATCAGATGTGACTACATCACAATCTAGTGATTTAACAATACCAACTTATTAAAGAGAGGAAATAACTATGTGTGTAGGAGGAAACAGAAACCCACCCCAACAAGAGACTATTACGCCAGTAAGACAAGCAGTTTCATCAGGCGATGAATTAGCACCTACTATCGAACTAGCTTCTGAAGACGCTATGGAAATAGCAAAGAAGAAGAAATCGAAAAAAGGAACAATAGGTATGCAAACGGATTTAAACATCCCTGGTAGTTCGCAAACAATTATATAGGTAATTTACAATGGCAGATAATTTACATAACACGGCAGAAAGCCGATACAATTCTCTGTCTGAACAAAGAGAACACTTTTTAAATCGTGGAAGACAGTGTTCTGAATTGACGATACCTACTCTAATTCCTGAAAATTCACATACCCCTTCACAAGATTTTTATAGCCCCTTCCAATCAGTTGGAAGTAGAGGTGTCAATAACTTAGCTAGTAAACTCTTACTATTATTACTTCCCCCCAATCAACCATTTTTTAGATTAGCGATACAAGGCAAAGCTAAAGAGCAAGTACAAGAACAACCAGAACTTAAAACGTTAATTGAAAAATCATTAGCAAAAATTGAACGTGACGTTATGGGTAAGATTGAGTCACTTGCAATTAGAGTTCCAATATTTGAAGCTATCAAACATTTAATTGTTGGTGGAAATGTTTTATGTCATATGCCTAAAGAAGGAAGTATGAGAGTATTTCCTCTTAATCAATATGTATGTAAAAGAGACGGTGAAGGAAACTTATTAGAAATAGTTGTAAAAGAAACTGTATCAGTCTTAGGACTAGATGAAGAAGTTAGAGAACAAGTATTACAAATGATGAGTAAAGAAGATGCAAAAGCTGAAACTCATTGTGACTTGTATACACATATTTACAAACTAGGTGATAAGAAATTTTATGTATGCCAAGAAGTTAAAGGAATTAAAATACCTTCATCTGTTGGTGAACACAACGCAGACCAACTTCCGTGGTTAGCATTAAGAATGGTACGTGTAGATTCTGAAAGCTATGGAAGAAGTTACGTTGAAGAATTTATCGGTGACTTGAAGAGCCTTGAGGGATTATCTCAAGCGCTTGTAGAAAGTGCCGCTGCGTCAGCTAAAATGGTTTTCTTAGTAAAACCTAATTCTACTACAAAGAAAATGGACATTGCAAAATCTAGAAACGGTGACATTATTTCTGGAAGTAGAGACGATGTATCAGTATTACAAGCAGAGAAATTTTATGATTTACAAACAGTAGAGAAATCAATTGGTAGACTTGAAGAAAGACTAGCATATGCTTTCCTACTTAACACAGCAATTCAACGTCAAGCAGAAAGAGTTACGGCTCAAGAAATTAGATATATGGCTAATGAACTTGAGACTGCTATGGGTGGAATTTATTCTTTATTATCACAAGAATTACAATTACCTTTAGTCGCTCTTCTTATGACAAGAATGGGAAGTAAAAACGAAATACCAAAACTTCCAAAAGGTTCTGTAAGACCGACTATTATAACTGGTGTTGAAGCACTAGGTAGAGGGAATGACTTACAGAAACTAAGAGAGTTTGTAGGTGAAATAGGACAGTTAGCACAAATGAATCCTCAAGCAGTTCAATTATTAAACATAGGTGATTTAATTGAAAGATTAGCAACAGGTCATGGAATTGAAACTGAAAACTTAATTAAGTCTCCTGAACAACTACAAGCAGAACAAGAACAACAAATGCAAATGCAGCAACAACAACAAATGATGGACACAGCACAAGCTGTTGCACCTAAAGTTGCTGACAACGTTACAAAACCTCAAGGATAATAACAAATGGTAGAAAAAGTAGAAATAAAAGAAGCTGAAACAACTTCTGAACAACCAATAGATACTGCTCAAGATAAAACTTTTGAAAATGAAAGTAGACCTGAGTGGTTACCAGAAAAATTTAAGAACGCTGAAGACATGGCTAAAGCCTATGGCGAACTTGAAAACAAATTAGGACAGTCTCAAGATAATAATAATAAAGACTCAGAACCTAACAAAGAAGAGACTAAAAAAGATGACGCTGACTTGTCAATTGATAAAGCAGAAAAAGCTGTAGAAAATGCAGGGTTAGATATGTCTTCTCTTCAACAAGAATATAATGACGGTGGGCAATTAGCTGATAAATCTTATGACGCTTTAGAAAAAGCAGGAATACCTAGAGATTACGTAGACGCTTTTATTAAAGGTCAAGAAGCTATCGCTCAACAAACTTCTAATACACTTAAACAAGAAGTAGGTGGCGCAGAGTCTTATAATAATATGATGACTTGGGCTTCAGACAATTTAAGTGAAGCAGAAATAAACGCTTATAACACAACAGTAAATGGTAAAGACATTGAAGCAACTAAATTAGCAATTGTAGGATTAAATGCTAGATTTAAAAATGCTGAAGGTGTTGAACCTAATTTACAAACTGGGAACAGACCAAGTACAAGTAATGCACCTGGTTATCGTTCTTGGGCTGAAGTTACAGCAGCAATGTCTGACGCAAGATATACTTCAGACAATGCTTACAGAGCAGACGTACAAGCTAAATTAAAGAACAGTGAACTGTAATGTTACTAGCTTTAAAAAAATTGTATGAAGCTCGTATAGCTGAACACTCATCTATTATAGATATTTATTTACAAAAGCCAGTAGGTATTGGTGAACATGATGATTTATTAAAAGTATTAGATGAGCGTTTTCAAAAACTAACTTGCGCAAAAGATAATTTAGAAAAATTGGAGAAAATAATAAATGGCGTACAAACCGAAACCGAAACCAAAGCCGAAACCAAAACCAAAAAATAAGAGGTATTAACATGGCAAAGACAGGACTATATGCAAACATTCACAAAAAACGTGCTAGAATAAAAGCAGGTTCAGGTGAGACTATGCGTAAAGCAGGTACAAAAGGCAGACCTACAGCAGCACAATTTAAACGAGCTGCGAAAACTGCTAAATCATAGTTGTGTTACCTATTTAGGTAGCAACTGCTAACACAAAGTTAAAGTCCATTAACTTGACCGTTCTGAGGAACGACAATCTTGTGAAACATACTTGAAATTTGTGAAAGCTTTTTAAACAATAACAATAGAAAAAGGAGACAATTATGTCAAACGCAACTCCGGCTTCCATTGGACGAGTAAACGCTTCTGGTTCAGAAGACGCATTGTTTTTAAAAGTTTTTGCCGGTGAAGTTATTACTTCATTCGACAGAGCGAGTAAAACACAAGGCGCTGATTCAGTAAGAAGTATCAGTAATGGTAAATCTGCAACGTTCCCTGTAATGGGTAGAACTTCTGCGGCATACCACACACCTGGTGCAGAAATACTTGGTTCTGATGTGAACCACAACGAAAAGGTTATTACAATTAATGACCTTTTAATTTCTTCAGCTTTTCTTTCAAACATTGAAGAAGCTAAGAATCACTGGGATGTAAGGTCAGCTTACAGCACAGAAATTGGAAGAGCATTAGCTTTCCAAAAAGATAAACACATACTACAAACAATCGGTTTAGCGGCAGGTGGTCAATCGGCTTCTGCGGCTTCTGTAACTGGTGGTGATGGTGGTGCAGTAA
>Ga0208669_1000487_pt1 | contig 15919 bp, 10 predicted proteins | sample 21_taG_FD_184095 | JGI IMG/M metagenome (GOLD analysis project Ga0208669, IMG submission 184095) | Marine viral communities from the Subarctic Pacific Ocean - 21_ETSP_OMZ_AT15319 metaG (SPAdes) (version 2) | ecosystem: Environmental > Aquatic > Marine > Oceanic | place: Pacific Ocean | collected...
ACCAGTAGCCTTTGCGGTTAGGTTTGTACCAGGAGTTCTTCCTATTGTTGAGTCATAAAGATTAGCATATCTCGCTAGAACACTGTCTCCACCAAAGAAGTCTGCATAATTATTCTGGTAAAATGACTTAGCCGCATCAGCCGCTTCTTTTAATCCAGCATCACCTTCAGCCGCAAAATCTAATGCATCATTATCTATATAGCTAATAAACTCTCTCATCACCCTACCAGCGGCTTTTGACTCTGGAGTACTAGCAGAGAACAAGTCACTTGCAGCGCGAGAGATTGCAGGTCTTATATCAGTGTATAAATCTCCAAAGGTTAAACCTTCTCCTTCAATAAAGTCAGCCATAAGCTTTTTAACGGCTGCGTCTGGATCACCACCTACAATTGAATCAATTTCATCTAACCTATTCTGTAGAGCTTCTTTATTTTTACTCTTAGGGTTAGCCAGTTTTGCGGATATGCTGTCTGCCTCTTTTAGTAAATTATCCACTTGTGCTTTAGTAGATTTAAACTTGTTCATAAAATTACCAAACATTGATTTTGGAGGTAATCCAAGTCTGGCGGGATCAAAATAAGAGGGATCTAATGACTCTAAAGTTTCTACTAGACCTTCAGAGTCTACTGCACCGCCTTCTACTTCCCTATAAAGACGATCCTTTTCGTACTTAACCGCTTCATACGCATTTCGTACATCTGACTTTATAGTTCCTACGCCTTCAAGTTTTACATCTGCTAATTGGTCAGGGTACTTTTTCTGGAGTTCTTCTAGTGCAGCCATCATTTCAATATCATCTGCACGATTAGCTAGTACGGCATCTACATCTGCATCAAACTTTGCTTGCGCTGCTTCAAGGCCACCTTGAGCATCATCCACAACTCGTCTGCTTTGGTTGACCATAACATCAGCCGCGTCTTGCATAACCGCCTGATCCGCTGGTAAAACTTGTGCATTGACTTGGGTAGCAACTGTACCTTCACCTCCTCCAAGAGCTTGTCTTTGATCGGCTAGGTCTTCTTGTATTGCATTTACTGGCGCATTGACTTGGTCATTTAATGTCGTTGAAGTACCATCGGTCATTTGAATGGGTGTAGTACCAGATTCGTTAACTACTCCAGCCCTATTGCCGCGAAGATTAGAAGGGTTTAGATTTTCTGAATTTCCCCTAAGTAAGGCAGTAACTGTATCAAATGTCTGAGGTCTTTCTTTTTCCAAATCAGCCAAGCTCTTAACAAGAACTTCTTTGTTTTGAGAAACAATCTCTGCTAGTTCAGCTTGTATATCAGCTATTTCTTGGGGAGTAGCCTTACTGGTAAGACCGCTTAAAGCTAAAGAAACTTTTTCATAAACTTCACGCTCTACGGCTGGTCTACCGCTGAACATATCAGCAATTCCTTTACCCAAGAAATCGTATGCAGCCATCCCACCAGCTTTAAGAGTTAATGCGGCTCCAGTAAACACTCCCCCAAGTATCATACCTTCCATAAAAGTATTCATTCGGTGAGCAATTAGTTTACCTTTTTCATCTTCAGACAGACCCATATCTTCAGGTCCGAAATCTAACCATAAAGTTCCTTCGTCAGTACCTGTAGTAGCAGTAGCAGCTACTTCACCAGACACCGCTGCAGCCAAACCTCTAAGTACTGTTGGTGCATATTTCAGGCTTTTAAATACTAAAGCTCCAGTACCACCACCAGCTAACAACGCTGGCGCACCATCAGCAATTATTGCATCAAGGATGCTGTCTCCGGTATTTAGTTTGATTGAGCCTTCTTGTGCAGATGAAAGTAGATCTGTATCATACATACCTGTAGCTGATCCAAAGTAATCTATACCAGCCGCACCCATTTCTGTTGCATCATTTACAGATTCTCTAATTCCGAATCCAGCTACTGCAGTTAGGGGAACTCTTGCTTTAACATCTTCTGCATTAAAATCATTAAAAGGCCATAGACTTTTTACAATATCCCAATTGCGAGGTTGAGGCATTGGTACAAAAGTATTTGTTCCATTAGAATCTGTATATACTAAGCTGCCAAAGCTAGTAGAGAATGGAGAATCTTCCTGACCTATACTATCCCTAGCTTGGTTATACTGAGCCATTGCATCCTGAAAAGTCATGTCATCGAAGGATGAAGTAGTAAAACCTTCCTCTGTTGCAGGTTCTTCGGTAGTACCATTAACTACAGTATCAGGGTAGGGGATTACAGGCTCTTCTTTTTCCTCTGGAAGGAAGGAGTCTGCTACAGATTGAATACCTGTATCATCATTATCCTCGTCTTTCTCTTCTTCTAAATCAGGTAAAAAAGAGTCAGCAATAGCTTGTATATTTAGTTCTTCATTTTCCATTCAAAATGGCTCCAATTAATTATTGGGTTTTTCCGTAAGTATCTCTAAGACCTTTTTCTATAGCCTCTAACATAGCAGGGTCAGTTACTTTCTTTTTAACAGAATTCATAGCAGCACTAAATTTGTCCTCTAAGGTAATATAATTATACTCTTCCTTAGTAAAAAATCCGCTATAGTTAGTGATGTATTTCTTTATCTTTTCAGATTGCTGTTCAATAACTTCTGGTCTACGGCTAGGATCTTCTCCAGCGAGTTGTTGGGAGAACATAGATTTAAATTTAGCTTTATCTTCCCTAAATTCTAAACCCTCTAAAATAGTGCCGTAAATAGGTTTACCTATACCTGTAGAATTAATAATTTCTGTTTCGCCACCCACCTTCAGGATGCTTTCAGAAAAACCTTTTCGTCTTATTTCTGCATTAGTGACTTCTGATATTAATAGCTCATCTAAAATTCTAACCAGTTTCTCAGGGTTAGTTACTCCTTGCCCAAGAGTAGCAAGAATTGATTTTAGCTCTCTATCTGAAAGGGCTTGGCCTACAGAGCCTCGCATCTTAGCAATAGCGTATGCGGTAGCTAATGTCTTTTGTGCTACTACTTTGTCCTTACCAGACAGGTTACCCAGAGATTCTAAGAACTCACTTTCAACTTGTTTATAGTTTCCAACATTCCCATCGCTATCTACTGTAAAAATAGTTTTTGCTGCATCTCCAGCCGCTACAATTTTATCGGCTAACTGACCTAGAGCATTTGTAAATGGGTTAAGAGCTTCTTTGCCTTCTGTAGCTACATAATCCTGTAGGTCTATAATCGTAGCGACGGCAACTGTGGACTCTGTGATTGTGGTATTAGCTTGTGACACTTCATCATTATAAACTTTTATAATAAGTTCGGCTTCATCAGTGGTATAAAAAACGCTATTCTTTATAGTATCTTCATCTAATGGCTTACCGTCAGTAGTGGTAAATGTGTAACCACCTGCACCATCAGGTTTTCTAGTGACTGTACCCCCAAGAACTTTAAAGTTCATTAGACCAGTTTTAGGGTCTAGATTGTAGCGTTTAAGTTGTATTTCAGAGCCTGTAGCCGCTGCAAGTTTAGCATCACTTTTAGCTTTAGCCAGAGTAGCAAACTTTTCTTTCTGGGTTTTGAGTATGCCTTCTAATTTAACCTTTTGACCGTCGTAAATCTCTGGCATAGCTTCCAGTTCACCTTCGGCTGCAGTAATCTTATCTACGCTATCAAGATTTTGTAGGAAGTCTTGGTCAAAGCTATTTGCTAATTCAGTACCTATCTGGTTAATTCTGTCTATGGCCTTTGTCTTACCAGAACTATCAGGTAAGGCGTTTGCTGCAGCTAATGCACTCCTAAAAGACTTCATATCCTTAACTGCTGGTAGTTTAGCATATATCTCTTCATCTGTCTGATAGTTTATAGAAGACAGTTCATTTTCTAATGCTGCCCTTCTTTCGTCACTAATGTTTCCAGAATTAAGTTCGGATACAATTTCTCTTTCTTCCATCGCACTAGGTTTCTTAGGACGTTTACCCAGAGTTATAGAAGGATCTGTACCTTCAATACCGATCTCTTTCATCTGTAGGGAAGCTGGATCTGGCTGTCCTGTTTTCTGTGCAGCCAAGTCACCTGCAAGATCATTTATCTCTTGCTCAGTATATTCACCTGACTCAATCACTGCTTTATTTTCAGGATTATTAAGAATCAGTTGTTTATTCTTCTCAATAGCTTCCTCTCTAGCCCTCATTTCTGGGGGCAAGCTCCCCTCTATCTGATTAAGAGGAACATCGGCTCTACCCTGATCGTATTTAATGTACTCATCAAAGTATGTTTGAAATTTACCAGCGTCTGTGAAGTTTCCTGATTTAGCTATAGTCATTAATTGTTTATTAATTTCAGGGGTAGGGGTTATATTATTTTGCGCTATTACCAAACTTACCATGTCCTGTCTTGCAGCATCAGCCTTATCTAGCTCCCTCTGCCTATCAGCATCTTCCTTTTCTTGCCTTGCTACCCTTGCTCTCTCTTCTCTTTCTTCCTGAATCCTCGCAGCTTCTTGCCGTTCAATACCTCTAACAAAAGGTTTCATAAACGCATCTGCATAGTTACGTTTTTGTTTATAATCACCTCTAGCTAGACCAGCGCGGATTTTACCTGCTTCAGTTTGCCAACCCATCTTATACAGGCTCCTCTTCTAACTCTTCTTCTGGATCTTCTTCTACTTGCCCAAGCATCTCAGCTTGTTCTTCTGCAGGTGCAGCCCCAGTATTCTGAGGCATAGACATTAGGCCCATCATCTGTTCTTGAGTGATTTCGTTAGGACCAGCTTCTTCTCTTAAAGATTTAATTTCTTCGGACTCTTCTTCAGGCTGTTCTACTATCCCAAGAGCGGCTTTTAGTAGGGTAGGGGTAAGAACCATACGATCATCTTTTTTAACACCCATTTTATGTTTAATTTTAGAATTATTAGCTTTTATCTCAATGTATCGCGCTAAAGGACCAGCCATTAACATAGCCAAATCTATAGAGAATTTACCCTTAGATATGCCTTGAAGGAGTAGGGTGCTTACTACCGTTGCTACATGAGCATCGATCTGTAGCATTGCAAATACTAATTCTATTTGCTCTGGCTCATCTATCTTATCTAGCATGTAAGAAACAGCTTCATCATAATCAACAAGATCAGGTGGCCTGTGCCAAGGGTAATTCTTAGTATCTGTTAGATAGTTTTCGCCTGGAATTGGTCCTTCAAACTTCATCTATATCATCCTCTTTCTTGACTTCAGGCTCATTCTTTAATTCTTCTTCAAGCTCATTGAAGTATTCAGGGGTGTAAATAAGTTCGCCTTCTTTAAGTTCCATCAAGCTTTCGGGAACTTTACCGTCTAAGAAGTTAGCGATTGACTTTTTAATTGCACTAGTGAAGTCCATTGTGTACCGCCTTATAGTCTACCATTAGATAGCCGCTATCATGTTTAGAGATTGCTTCTGGGTGAGTTTTAATAAGGTCTTGGGCTATAAAACCAGTAGTATGGTTTTGGTCTGCTCCCAGACGAAGACCTTCATCATTCCACTGCCATGAATAGATGTTGATACCATTTATAGTATCTATCTTACGAACATTCTTTTTAAGCCTAACATCACTGAGGCTTTTAATAAATTTAATTGCGGCTTCGCTACCTGCGCTTGTGCCTAGTAGAGTACCACCGACACTTAAAATAGTTTCCCACCAGCTAGAGCCGCCTTCTTGTTGTGCTTGAGCCGATAGTTGGGAGCCTAGCAAGGTAACTGTGCGATTAGCATCCCCTTCTTCTTTGCGAAATATAAAGTCTAATAAGCTATCTGTACGATCCCACAACTGGTTCATACCTTCTGTAGCTAAGTCTAACGAGTTTTTTACATCTGTATTGATAGCATCGACGGTTGCTTGAAATTGTTTGACAGTAACTTCCTGTCTCCATTTCGCATTAGCTGTATCAATATTGTACTGCATGGTTGAGTAGAACCGCGCTCTAGCGTCTTCCAACTCTGCATTAAACTCTCTAGTATCGTTGATCTCGCCAGCGTTAAACTTCTTCATAGAATTAATCTCAGAAGAGTTATGTTTCTCAACTGCTACATTTAGTTCATCGTAGAACTTATTGAAATCATTTGTTTGTTCTGCAGTGAATAGGCGCTGGGCATTAATAATCTTACTATCTTCAAACAAAGCTTGAGTCTTAGCCTGTTTGTTTATTACCTCTGCCTGTTGCTCATTAGTTAAGTTCTTTAAGTCCATCTCTAAGAAAGACTTAGCATTTTGTACTGCAGCCGCTTGTCGTGCGCCTAAGTTAGCTACTTCAAAGCGAGATAATATATTTGCTTTGTTAATTATTGCTTCTTGTCGGTTGTCTAAATTCTTTGTTGTAAGTGTTTGAAAAAAAGTTGCTTCTTTCTCTGCTATGCCTAGCGTGGCTTCCATGATAGCTGTAGCCATTGCAGAGGTTTGGGCTGATCCAGTAATACCATCAAAGGCCATTGTCTGTGCTACTGATCTAGCCATCTTCTGCGCCCACTTAGGTATAACAGCCTGACCTTGATCATTAACAAATTGCTCAGAGATGATTTTCATCTGCCCAGCTATTGTAGCTTTTTCGTCTACATAGTTACCTTCGCCCAGCGCCTTGGCTAAATTCTTACCACTAACCGTAGAGGTATCTATGATTGTGCTAAACTTCTGGGTGGCATAATCATTAGCCGCAACACCAGTGTAGTTGATTGTACCATCTTCATTTACGCCAGTGGCTGCGCCTGTCATATCAATTTCAATAGCAGAGGCATCTACGAGGTTGTCATCGTCTATTGTTCCGGTAGCTGCGTTAACATCAAAAGAAGAATCCATCTTATCAAGGTTTGTACTAGCCTCATAAGTCACTGGGGTTGCTGCTGTAACGGAATTAATGGTAGATGCTTCTCCTGCAGTAGCAGTTTCTATATTTAGAGCATCTGAATCACCAATAGAGTACTTGGGGTCTGTGCCATCAAGAGTAGTACCTTCAGCATTTGCATCTAAAGTTGGAACTAAGTCTTCTAACTTTAGGTTTCGGCTCTCAGCCCATGCTTTTGGATCGTCTACAATTGCTTTAATATCTTCATTTTGAAGATCCATGCCTGTAGATTTTGCCCATTCTTGAATTTGCTCTAAAGTAGTTTTTTCTGTTTCGCCTTCAGTTCCATCTGCACCTTCGCCATCGTTGGCTGCTTCATACTTCTCTAATTCACTAACAGAGTCATTATCTCCAGAGTCTTGGGCTTGGGCTTTATTATATTCATACCCAGTTATTGCGGTGATCCCTTGCTGTTTTAAAAGCTCTACTTGTTCTGCTGTTATTCTTTCACCAGTTTGAGGATTTACTGGTACTTTTAGAGCATCTACCCACTGACCATTTACTTCAACAACTTCATATGGAAGACCAAGAAAGTTCTTAGCATAATTTCCAATTGAGGCATCTGCACCGCCTTGGAATACTTGTAGAGCCTCGCCGTTGGCTCCCACAGCCCCCTCTACTTCGTCATCATCCGGACCGATACCATTAATCCAATTAACGACGCCACCAAGTAACTTAGGCATAAAAGTAATTGGAGCTACGATATTTAAAGCAGTGGTTGCTGCACTAGATCCACCACTATCATCATCACCGTCATCATTACCACCTTGATAAGTAGTCTTAAAATTCTTGTCTTTTTCTACATAATCATTATTACCATCACTATCGAATATACCACCCTCAGTAGAAAATTGAGAACCGCTTTGACCTGCGCCACCACCGTCAGTCATATCCTTTACAGCATCGAAAATATTCCCATCATCAGAACCAAATCCAAATATTTTAGCCATTTAGTTTTTCCTTCTCAGCATCACACTGGCGAATACGATCACGCAGTAGTATATAATCGGTGACCACCTCTGGGATTGCCTCATAGTCTTCATGTAAGACATCTAGCTCTGCAGCTAGTATTTCAGTAAAATCTTCTGAGTATTGTTTTACTGGTGGGCAATAAATTTCTAGGTCGGTTCTATAAACCGTTTCCGCGCAGCCGCTTAATGAGGCTAGGGCGGTCAGTAATAGTATCTTCTTCATGTTCTGAAATAGCCTTGTAAAAATTAGTTTTCTTCTTTGAGGCTTGTAGGTCATCTTTAAGGATCTTATTCTTCTCTTTATTAGCTCCTACAACCTTTCCCATGACGTAAATGATAGGAATAGCCAGAGCCAATGCACCAATGATGTAGGTCTTAATTTTACTAAAGATAAACACTAGTGGATGCCTTCTTTGTTATCTTTCCATCTTGCGTATGCTGCTAGGGCAATGCCGCCAATCGCACAGACTAAGAATATAGTCTTCAAGCTATCAGCGTAGGGTAATAAGCTTTGCATTTGACCTGCTACTTCATTTAGACCTGTAGCTGCACCAGCAATACCTGCACCAGCCATAGTCTTAGACTTCATCAAACTTTTAGGAGCTTCTGAAGTAACCTTCTGAGGCATATCCGGACCACCTTCGTCAGATGGCATCAGAGCATCTCTAGTAAAGATTGCAGCTTCTGCAGCCCTACGTCGAGTTAGACCTTTTAGAGGAGTAAGCTTTCCATCAATCCGACATTTATTCCAGCGCATAATCTGTTCAGGAACTTCGTCGTACAGACCCTTGTTCAATTTCTTCAGCAAAGTTGAGCTACGGAAGGCTCCTTCGCCTAAATTGAATATGAACGACACTAGACTGTCATATTGTCCTTGTGAAAGAGGTACTTGTACATACTTCTTAATAGCTTTTGCATGGTCATTAAGGTCTTCAATTAACCGTAATTCGCAGTATTCTTTAGTCCACTTAGTACCGCTGCGTACTCCGCGAGTCGCGCCCCAGCCGCAAGTATACCGTCCGGCGCTACAACGATAGGCGCTCACCATACCGTCTGGCTGCACTCTATGAAGTCCTTCAAACTTCTTTACTAAATTAATACCATCTTCTGAAATTTTGACAGGGTGCATTAAATGCTCCTTAACTATAAGTTTTGTTTAATGAATGGTTCGTCTTGGTTGCTCGACATCAGACCCATTCCTTGAGAGGAAAGATCTCCTGTTTGACTACCTAATGTACGATACCCCATTGTATCTAATGCAGCCATTAGTTGATTTATGTCAGTATTTTTTTGATCTACTAGTTGTCCAGTAGAAGGGTTGTATGTATTTGTAATTAACATACCTTGCTGATTAATACCGCGTCTTACTGGATTACGGTTTTTATCAACAGAATCTGTAATTAAACTTCCTTGGTCATCAAAAGCATTTGCCAAAGCACTATATTCTGTTCGGACACTTTCATCTAACGTATCCCCAGAATTTAATAAAATGTTTTTAATTGTATTTAATCTATCTACAAAATCTAATTTCTCAAAGGATGCAGATTGAGAAGTATTTTGTTGATTACCACTTAAAGCCTTCGCTGTATTAGCAAATGTACCAGTTTCACTCATTATTGTATTTTGATTTCTCTGGATATCGCCTTGGTTTGCTAATGCTTTATCAGATATTCGAGTAGCTTGATCTTGAATATCTCTCTGATTAGTTGTCACTTGATCAAACCCACCTGTTACAGACTTTGCTAATTCTGCGCGTTGTTGGTCAGCTAATGTATTAGCCTTTTGTTGATCTGTGCGGAGAGTATCCAGACCTGTTTGAACACCACCAACACTATCCTGAATAGCAGTCTGACCTGCAGATAAATCTCCGTAGTAGGTGGTTGCTTCTTCTTTCATTGCATTAAGTACATCTGACATTGTAGCCTGACCAGTTAATACCGCTGTCTGCATATCTGTTATTTTTTGATCTGTAGAAGCAAACCCCTCTCCAACAGTTGTTCCTAACTCAGTAATGCCTGTATTAGCTGCATCTACTCCAGTTTGAACATTACCCACGGCACTACCTAGCCCAGTGATTCCAGTATTTGCCTTATCAATACCTGTCTGCATGGTATTCTGATTACCTAAAATATCAGTCTGCCCTTTAGACAAAACTACTTGACCGCCAAGTATAGACCCTTGGTTGCCTAAGAGGACGCCTTGATTATCTGTTACACCTTTAAACCCTTCTTCCATAGCACCCGACTTTGCTAAATCTGAGGTATCAATGGTGTTTGTAACTACCGTAGTTGGTTGAAATGTATCAAATCTGGTATTAATTAACTCGTCTGTATTAGACTGATTTCCAAGAATAGTTTCGGTGTCTCCTTTTACAGTGCCAGTAACCTCAACCTCATTTCCCCCATAAGTTATAGTATCTCCGCCTGTACTGGATACATTACCTTCAGCATCCGTACTTTCTACAATGGGGCTAACAAAACTGTCTTCAGAGGATATAACAGTTCCTGTTGGCGAGGCGGTTCCTATATTATCAGATGCAGTATTTCCTGTATCCACAATTGAAGAACCAGTATCGGCTCCACTAGCCCCAGTGCCGCTACCACCTTCAAACATCATCAACCCTGTATCCACAGTTGAGGAACCAGTATCGGCTCCACTAGCCCCACTACCGCTACCACTTCCTAGTAGCACCGACCCTGCTTCCTCAATGAAACTATTATCGGCTCCAGTAGTTTCCACTTCTGCTTCGGTAGCCCCACCACCACCGCCTTTAAACGTAATTAACCCAGAGTTTCGAGGGTTTAGAAACTTAAAAAATGGGTTATATAAGGTCATCTTAGATCTCCATATCGAAAACGTAGTATAAGGGTTTGTACTTATTGCCTTGTCTAGAACTCAGGCTCTGCAATCTTCTTTGCCAACCTTTTCGACCCCAGACTTGCATGTGGCTGCAGCCGTTCTGTTTAGCAAAATCTTCAAACACCTTATGGTCATGTTCGACTTGTTTTAGTGGTATATTATTGGTGGTGTTTGTAATTATTTGGCAGGTCTTTACCTGACCGTAATTTAAAAATCGTAGTGTAGTGGTGCAGACTATCTTGTTGTCTCTGTCTAGGGTGATGAAAATGAAAATCTTGTTAGCGAGTGCTTGTTTGCACATGTCTAAGATTGTTATTTCATTTATGCCGTGATCTAGAGCTTTTTCTATATCAGATTCTATTAAATGCCAGACTTTTAGAACTTCATTTGGAGAGAGCAAGACAGTCCGAAACTCAGAGGTTTCTACTGTCATTAAGTGCCTTAATATATTAAATATTTCTTTAATATTATACAGGTTATTTTATAATTATGCAAGCGTATATTAGGGTTTAGTAGGCCAATCGCCATCTTCTAGGTGAGGCCAATTTGAATGTGTCGGTAAGTTCCTCAATGAGTCTCTATAAGCCGTTTGATCAGAAGACATAGTACGGTCTGATACTGCCCACCAATCAGTTTCTTGTAATAGGTTATTACGTTGGCTACGATTAGTACTTGCTGCGTTTGTGTCTAATTGTGTTTTATACTCAGCCTCTTGCTCTGCTTTAGTCTTCCCACCTTCAATATCAGCAAACATGTCTCTGATTTCCCAAGCCTCAACCCAGTTATCTTTGGCATCTTGCACTACACCATTACGAGCTACAAACTGATACTGTCCAATTCCATCAGTCGGCTTTGGCGCAGGGAGAATAGGGTCAACATTGTAAGCATCAAACGTAAAATTATTCCAAACTTTTGTTGGATTTATGTTAGGAGCAGAAGCTTTCACTTCTTCTTTTGACATTACTGCACCTGTTGTTCTATCCCTATATTCACCCATTAGATTAATCCTTTCTTATGAGTTTTATTATGCTGCAATTGCGTAAAAGATGTAGTCTCTGCCACCATCATTTGTAATGTTACCTGTGCTATTTACAGTAAAACCGCTGCTTAAAGGGTCTATGGCATCGCCTGTTAAACCCGAATTGTTGTTTAATTGAAAAGAAGTATCGTTACCTGCAACAATACCTCTGGCTGTATCCCACAGATGCCACGGCCCAGATGCAGACGAAGATTTAATAATAACTAGCTTGCTGCCGTTTGAAAAACCACAATCTATGTTTTGACTACTGCCATTCCCAGTAAAACTGCCAACCTTAGATACCCCAGGAAGAGTTGCCCATAAAAGAGCTAAGTAAAGGTCATTATTTGCATTTGGGTGGCTGTGATTTCCAATAGAAAATACACTAGAAGTAGGTGTAGTACTGTTCCAAAATTTAGTTCCCTCATTTTGTTGAGCATCTTCACTATTTACAACAATCATGTGACTATTACTGCTAAGACCAGAATGGTAAACAAACCAATCACCTGAAGCATTATACTTTTTAATCCATATCATTTCAGGCACTACGCCAAGATTATGTGGTACAGTTCTAGCTGTATTGTTACCCTTATAAGCTGTCATATCAAAAAACCCAGGCGCTCTGCCCCACATATATCCGTAATCTGATGTAGTTACACCGCTGTTATCAAACCACCCCTTAGACCAATCTAAAGCATAAGTACCTGATGTAGTACGAAAGCCCGAACTACTTAGCTCCATGTATCCAGTAGCCTGTCCTGCAACTCCTGATATACTTCTACTTGTTACAAATGCTCCCCCTGGAACACCTCTCCAAGCAAAGTCTACATCAAATGATGTGTCAAAAGCAGGTGGATTGGGTAAAGTTGCCCCTCTTGTTTCGATATGAAAGCAACTACTTGAGCTTTCTGGTATAGCCATTGGGCCTCTTCGTATTGCTATGTAGATGTAGGTTTCACTACCACCATTTACTTGCTGCCCTGAAGTTTTTGGCCGAAAGCCATTTGCATAAAACTCAATATCATCGTCATCATTTTCTTGAGAACTTAAATTAGGGCGTAGATACTGGTGATTAAATTCAGAAGAAATACTTCCTGCATACGGCACACCTCGCTTACCATCTACCATACGCCAATCTTGCGTCTGAGTAACACATTTATATAGTACAAATTCAGGCTCAAATCCTAGATTTACGTCTTGACCTGATGACGAACCATTTCCAGTATAACTCCCACACTTAATAATATCCTGATCCGCATTTATTCCGAAGCCACCATCGCCATTATTATTGTGTGCAAAAAAGTAAGCTACATAGGTATCGCCATTACCATTTACATTACTATCTTGACCCAAAGTAAATTGTGTAGATGTTGGTGCAGTTTGATTCCACTGTTGACTTACACCAAGGTCATTAATACTGAAATTATAATTCAAAGCTAGATGGTAGTTTTGAGGAGTAGAAGAGTGCATACCCCTATGATAAACCATCCAAAAAGCAGAACTATTTGTTTTCTTTATCCATACTGAGCCAACAGTAGTGCCAAGATTATGACTTATAGTACGACCTGCTGTTCCATTTCCAGTGTAGGTAACTATGTCAAAAAATTTAGGCGCTTTGCGAAATGTCCAACTCGCATACTTACCACCAGATGTATCGAAACCTGCGGTAAAACCATCTGAGTTAAAAGCCTGTAGGCCATATGCACCTGGGTCTGCTTGAGCATTAGCACTGTCTGTATAAATTACATTGTCTAAACCTCTAACAGTATCTTCTATAGAATTATTTTCGGCTCCGTTTCTTTTGCGATACCAAACCATGCCACCTTCACCTGCAAGGTCAATACCGTTAACTACCGCAAGGTTTTGTGAGCCATTACCTCTATACAAATAAGTGCTAAACACATCTTCCACATTCAAGGGATCACCCCCTGCACCTGCTGCAGCCATTAACATTTGTTTTACTCTTGGACTCGCCATGTATTATTCCTATGCTGCCGCATCAACAGCAAGTGCGCCATACCAGTTGGTAGTACCGCCATCGACTGTTGTGAAAACGTAGATATCTGTTTCTCCTGAAGCAGGTGCGTCTGGAGCCGTTCCACCTGCCCATCTAACAGTGGAAGGCCATGTAATTGTTGAGCCGTTTCCTATTACTCGCAGGAGAAAACCTTGCCCATAGAAGGGTGTACTTATATTACCATTTAAAAATGAAAATGTGGTGTTGCCTGATAAGGAAATACTAAACGCACCGCCCTCTTTAACACTTATACTTGGAGAGGTTCCTGATAATGTAACGTAGGTTTCACCTAATGAACCTGAATTTAAGAAAACACCGTCAGCATTAATTTTGGTTGCTGTTGTACCGCCTGTAACAAAGTTTAATTGATTAGTTCCAAATGAAATCTTTGTATCAGTATCGCCCTCATGGATTATATCGTCTGCAACAGTAATATTATCGACAGAAGATATATCGCCACCAACCGACAGATCATTGGCAACTGCTACGTTAGAGTTACCTGCACCAACGGATAGTAATAACGTATCATTCAATGCGTCATAAAATCTTGTACCGCCATATTGCGCCCTTGCCTTAATCCTTATGCCAGTAACAAAATCTATGTCTAGCTTGTTGTAGTTACCGCTGCTATTAAAGTTTTCAAGGTTAGTACCAATGTAATAACCATCAATTGCGCTGCTATCTGCGCTACCAAACATCAACCTGACGCCAGTTTGACCCGCCCAAGGGTTCATTCCAGAATGGCCTCCAATACCCAGATATAACTGAGAGCCAGGTGTATTAAGCCAATAATTACCGCCTTCATTTAGAAGACCAAAACCGTTACTGTCATGGTAGCCAAGGTAGCCTTTTATTGTTCCTTCGTGACCATCCCTAATTCTAATAGGGCCATCTGACTCCCAGTAGAAACCACCAGAGTCAGCATAAAAATGTTGCCCATAATCTTGCGAATATAAACCTTCTTCACCGTAAAATCTAAACCAGTTGGATGAGTAAACGCCTTGTACTGCGCTGAGATAACTGTTTGTATTAAAAGCGCCTGTCTTAGTTTGATTAGTTCCAGAAGTGTCTATATAGTAGCTGCCTTGTTGCCCATCCAAGAGGTCAGCATCTAAGCCAGAGCCAGAACCATCGGTTCCACTATCCCAAATAGTGTAAGTCGATGACCCATCATAACGTTCAAAGTTTCCATCATGGTCGAGCTGTACGTAGTCACCTGTTAAGGCACTTTCTATGCGAAACTCATTACCTGCCGTTCCAGATGTAGAACCTACATATTTTAGCTGCCAATCGGCTGAACCATTACCCATCCGAATATACGCATTTGCATTGTCCACCGAGCTATCACCAATACCTAAAACCTCACCAGTGCGATCTATTGTAATTAACCCTGTTACTGTATCAGTCGCATCACTGCGAACAAAGCTGCTTGCATGTAGGCTATCTACCGTATCAGCATCTATATTTAGCGCATCAATATCGGATTTAGTTTGGTCGGCTGTAGCCCCACTTTCGACAGAATTTAGCTTAGTATGATCCGCATCTGTGAATACGTTGCTGTCAGTTGCGCTTTCTACTAACGCTCTAATTTCAGCCGCTGTCTGGTCGGCTGTGGCGTTACTTTCGATTGTGTCTAATTTTGTACCATCCGTAGAAACATCTCTTCCATCGACAGTTCCAGACAGAGCAATATTGCCAGTTATATTAACACCACCAGTACCAGTGATATTATTTGAATTTAGATCAAGATCACCACCAAGTTGAGGAGAAGTATCTTCAACAACATTTGCCAAAGCTTGTGAAAGAGTGAAGGCTGCTTGCTGCCAGTTTGATCCATCATAAAGATATAACTGTTCCGATCCAGAAGTAGTATTATAGTAGATTGCTCCAGTTTGAAGAGCATCTCCATCTAGGTCAGTCGTTGGGTTTGAAGTAGCCGTTCCTAAGTAAATGTCTTGAAAACTGTCCAAACTACTTGCTGCAGAAGTAGCTGAACTTTGAGCCGCTGTAGCACTTCCTGCAGCGTTAGTCGCTGAAGTTGCAGCTAATCCTGCCTGAGTAGTTGCCGTTGTAGCTGATGCAGCCGCTGCAGTACTCGATCCTAGTATTGAATCTACATATGACTTGTTGCTTGCATGGTCATTAGCCGTTGGAGTTGCCACACCAGTGATGTTGTTGGAACCCATCGCAAGGTTACCAGACATACTATCGCCTGATTTAGTAACCTTTAAAGCGTCTTGGGTATCAGAATAATTTTTGG
>Ga0208669_1000488_pt1 | contig 15914 bp, 25 predicted proteins | sample 21_taG_FD_184095 | JGI IMG/M metagenome (GOLD analysis project Ga0208669, IMG submission 184095) | Marine viral communities from the Subarctic Pacific Ocean - 21_ETSP_OMZ_AT15319 metaG (SPAdes) (version 2) | ecosystem: Environmental > Aquatic > Marine > Oceanic | place: Pacific Ocean | collected...
TTCCTTTATTCAGAGGTTGGATAAAAAGAGTAAAAGAAAATTACAATGAAATACAAATACATGCAGAAGATGCTATCGGTTATCTAATAAAGGGTGGTGAAGAAGAAACTGCTAAAATAGCATTGGATGATAGAATAAATCTTGATGGTCTAACAGGTGGTGCTGCTATAAAAAAAGCAATTGAACTTAGTAAACTAGATAGTAAATTAAAAACTGATTATATCGGTGATACCAATCCTATAATTTCTACATCGAAAGACCCTATACGTGGGACTTTTTCTGTATTAGCCATAATAAAAAGAATACTTAGTGCCTCAGTTAATACTGATACTTTAGATTTACCTAGACCTAATATAGCTAAACTAATAGACGACGGTACTAATTCTCAGTTTGTAATAGAGTTAGAGTCTGACGTAGATAACTCTGTCATATCACATACCTACAATGAATATGATAATATAACTAATTTAAATATAATAAATAGAAAAGTCCCTACCGTTATAATTGTAAATGGGAATGGTGTCAAGGGTACCTTTACACACGATAGTGCAATAGAAGCACTAGATAGAAGTTATATAGAAGTAAGTAATAATAATCTTTTATCTCCTGCTGCATGTAAAGATTTTGCTCAAAAAATATTCAAAGCTAATTTAAAAACACAATATGAATATACCTTTGATACCTTTGAAGGTGTATACTTACCAGAGAATAGTGTTATAAGAGTTGTTACTGGTGAAGATGAATATGATGGAAACTATAGGGTTCTTGGTAGAAACATATCATTCTCTCCTTCGAGTTATAAAATGAGTGTTCTCATAAATAGAAAGCCTCCAACTCTAGCAGAATATATTAATAGTAGAGATAACTAAGGATTATTCATAGCTGGTGGTCCTCTTGGGTTACCAACTATACCATCTTTTCTTCCATATGAAGGAGCATAATCTCCTGAGTTTCCACCACCGCCTGCGGTTTCTGGTCCTCCGGGATTCATTGTTCTAGCAGATACTGTACCTGCTGGTTGCATACCTTCGAACTCTCCATCACCTAATTTAACTACAACATCTATTTTACCTTCTGATGTAAGACCTGCGTCACGGCCCATTTTGCGACCGTATCCTGTAATATCTTTTTCAAATTCCATGTTTAGATTTCACATTTGTCTCCAACACAAGCAAACTCAGACTTACCTTGGGTATTGTCCTGAGTCTCATATTCAGACAATTGCTTATAATCAATTACGGGTTGAGCCTTTATAAGCCTTTCGTAGGTTCTGTGGTCAATTTCCTCGTAAGGAGCCAGTTCATACTTACCACCAGAGTAGGGTAGGAAAGATACACCGTTAATAATATCCCAGTTTTGATAAACCCAGTTACCTACTTCGAACCATTCATCATCTCTGACGTACACTGTCATACTAGCATTATGTTCACACCAGTTATGTTGTAGGTTTTTATAATGCTTTAATTGGTCTAAAGCAGTTACATCCTTTCTTGTTATACATCCATCTGGTGATTTAACAGGGAATTCCAATACCCACGTACTAGCATTAGTTTTAGTCTGACCATTTTCTGGACTACATTTAACACCTGCATCTTTCATTAGATTAAATAATGGGTCACGAGCTGCTATCCTATAGCGACGGATATAATACTGAGAATATCTTGGGTGAACTCCAGACGCTGAATCTACAAGTTGTGAAACAGTACCGGATGGCTTTACACAAGTGGTTGCTGCTGGCATTTTAGTACCTAATATACCTGATGCTTTGCGAGATATACGCAAAACACGGCTTTTAAGGGCCGCTAAGGCCTCCGATGTCAATATGGAAGGGTTATCCATCTGACCGGTCAAACTAACGCCTAGAAGCGCTTCTACGTCACAATTCTTTTTCCACTCTTTTCTAAGGTATGGGAAGTCTGTGAACGAACTTTGTATAATACCAAGCCATGTTGCTGTCTCAACCTTGTCTAATAGAGTATCGAGGTCATCATCTTCTCTTACTACTACTTCCGAAAGGTTACAGAATTGCATGTCTCGTAACATTATTTCCCCACAAGGGTTTGTACCCTGTATGAGTGGAGCGTAACGACGTGCAGGGGCTTTAGCTTGGGCTGAGGATAGATTAAATATACCTCTCTCACCAGTTCCTGATTTAGCTAACGCACCCCATTCGATTAAGAAATCTGCTGCGGATGGTTTTTCTCTATAGATAGCACTGTTGTTTGCCATTGCTCTCTTGATAGGGAAAGGCCATTCCTTAGCATGTCTCATATCTTTATCAGTTAAATCACTCAAGGATATCTGGGAGCTACGTCTTACTCCACCTACTACAACTATCTCAGCTATCTGGTTACAGATGTCGTGAGCTTCTAGTGTAGTCATCTTTCTACCTTGAGCGTTGTGCATAGTCTCACGAATAAAATCGTGTAACTTTATTAATGGTGCTGGACCAGAGGCCCTGCCTCCCATAGTCATAAGTCTTGCACCTTCACCTCTTATTTCATTATAATCAAAATAAATATTCTGTCCTTCATATAAGCTTCCCATCAATGTCTTAACTGAATCAGCCCATCCTGCTTTTGAATCATCGATAACAACTTTAGCGTTACCCTGTGCTGATTTGATGGCTGGTACTTCAGGTAGTTTAGATACTTCTTCTTCCTCAACTGAGAAACCAAAGCCAGTACCACACATCAATACGTATAGACATTCTGCAAATGCTTCAACAGAATTAATCTTTGCAAAAGAACAGTTATATATACAGGTGTTATCAGCTTTAGCTGCTGGACCTGCTGCCCACAGGAAACGCATTGATGGCATCACTGCAAACTTTAACATGTACTTTCTAATCTTACTAATAGTTTTATCTGGTATATCTGGTCTTTCTGCAATTATAAAACCAATAAATCTTTCTATTGTCTCAGGCCAATCTTCTCGCCTGTTCTCATCTTCTAACCAACGTGAATACGTTCTCTTATATATAAATTCTGCTACTTCGTTTTTAAACATTTTACCACTCCAAATTGCGGTTCATTACTATAGTTTACGCTACTATAAAAGCTTTTTCTATTTTTTAAAATTAATCAATATGCGCCGAGCGCAAGTGCAACTCTTTTCTGAGTCACACTTACAACGACTATGTGTAGTTAATAAACTCACACTTTTACAAATAAACCTTCCTCATCGAAATATCCATGAGAACCGTTTAATATATAAATATCCTTTCCTTTATGGTCCGGATGGGAAGTTTTGGTTTCTTGTACAGCGTACAAAGTAGCCCAATCTTTAACCTCTTCCTTTTTTGCTACTTCTTTTTTAGGCACAGCCTTTTTAGTTTCTTTAGACTTCTTAGCCATTATTTAATCAACTCTTCTTTGCCGTCAGGGTAGACTTTATATCTAGTACCATCTTGCATAATCTTAGTAGAGAAATCTTCTTCTTTGACTTCCTCTTTGACTTTTTCGACAACTTCTTCTTTCTTAGCTGTTTTCTTAGTCATTATTCTGAACTTCCTGATTCTACAATCTCTGCAAATTCTTCACCAATGATTGTTGATTTATGCATCTCAGTCTCAGCCCATGGGACTATAGTTCCTGAGAGTCCTGTGATGGAATCGGTAACTCCGTTCCATGCATAGCCTGCGATATCATTAGGTGTATCACCTGATTTGATATCTGCGTTCGGGACAACAGTGTCCCAGTATCCGGAAAGACCATTTGGACTGCATACAGTTCTAAATCCTACACAAACCCCAGTAGGGTCTACGTTAGGATATACTTCGTAGCGTGCTACGTATACATCTGCTTTGCATCCATCGTCTCCGGCACATTTTATAGTTAGTATTGCCATAATATTTCACCTTTTTTGTCTTCGCCAATATTACTTGCGTTTATATTTGCGTTTCGTTGCTTTCTTTTTACCTGTAGATTTGACTTTCTTTGGAAGTTTGGAGCCTTTAGGCGTCTCCTTTTCCCACTTCTTCGCCATCTTCGGTTTGTTCTTGTACATCCAAGCTCTCTGTTTCTGACTCTTGAAGGGCATCTTCTGATTCCTTTTGTAGTTTTGCTAGATATGCTTGCCATTCTGCTACCATATCGTTTTCTTCTATGAATTTGTTTACAATCTCAGCATTTTTCTGAAGAGCATCTTGCATCTGCATAGCTTGTTCTTCAGTAGCTGAAAGTCTGTCTCCCAGTTGTCTGGTTTGACTAATTAGCCAATTCATATTTTCACTAGTCTGTGCTGGACCTTGACCTCTATCGAAGTCTTTGACCCATGCTTCTACATCGTTCATACGTTTCTCTAGTCTTTTTAATGTTGCCATTTTTCTTTACTCCTATGAACAGGCACAATCGCCTGAACATATTTTCATTTGTATTAACTTATCCTTTGAGTATCTATTTAAAGCTTTCTCTCTCATATTATGTATGATGTGTCCAGCTTTACTAGGTTCCTCAGTATACCAACCCCAGTCTCGACCGGGTTCGTTATAGATACTTTCAAATACAAAGTGAATGTCAGGGTTGGAGTATCCTGCGTTGATTAACTCCATACCAATTATTTTGTTTTCTTCGTGACTGCTATGTCCACGCTCTATATTACGCTCTATAAGCTCTGTTATGCACCCCCTTAAGGGCATTATATAGTCACTCTTAATAGAGCTACTGTGCTTAGTAGAGCTTACTACTGTATTGTTTACCTTATCTAAGAGGTAAGTAATGCTTAGAGATACATTATGCTTTACTTCTTGTTCGTCACAGATAAACTCAACAAAGTTTCTAAAAGCTTTTTTGCTCTTAGTTGATTCGAACTCCTCAGTTCGTGGTCCATCCATAGCCATTGCGTACAATTCTTCTATAGATAGTTTCATTATTTCTTCGACACTAAACTGTGTACACCATACTCCTGTTGGAGTTCCCTCAATCTTAGATATGTATTGGGTGTTTGGTATCCTTCTCAAACATGCTACACTATTGTTAATACATGCTTGGTCTAAAGTCTTTAGTTTATAGGTACTTTTTATAGATGTCAAGTAATTTCTTAGCATGTCTCTTTTCAAAGTATCCGATAAGTCCACGTGGGAGTACAGGTCTATGTTCATTTGAAAGCCCTTCCCCCCTGTAAGATATATCCTTGGGATTATCTCTCTCGGCTTGCAATATTGTCTTATAAATTTTCTTACGTCTCTTAGGCATTTGTTTACGTCCTTTTCGTCATCAAAGTCAAACCATATAGTATTTAAAATAGCAGAGTCATAATTGGTCTTACCTTCTGTTCTGTCCATTGTGTCGTCAAAAACAAACACACTAGTGTAACAGTTCTTCTTACCATTAAACTCAGCTACCTTTTCTTCTAGCTGTTCAACGTTGTAACATCTGGCTATTCTTGCGGGGATTCCGAATTCTCTGAAGTACATTCTTTTAATATCTCTATCTTCTGTGTCCAATCTTTAGGTATCGCTAGGATATCTATGCCATCGGTATCAGACCAATGTTGGACTACTATTAAAACTTTTGGGTCGTCTATTATAATCTCACCAATAGTTTCACAGACTGCTAAGTGCATCTCAGGATGTTTAGCATTTATAGTATGCATTTTTATCTGTTGAGCAGCGTCTAACCAAGTTACTTTGGCTATAGGCCCTACTCCACCTATTCCGCTGTGTGAAGCCATTTCTTCCAGTCCTCGAACATACCTGCTATAATAGATAAATCATTGTCATGTTTGTAATACTTAGCATTAGGTGGTGTTTCATTAACCATCACTGCATTATGTGGTCTTTCGAATAACACTCTGTCGTGAGGTATCTGATTATCTGACAACCATTCCTTTGTTGCCATAACCCAATCTAATGAGTTAGGTCTCTTACACCATATTGTTATAGTGTGGTTCTTCTTCTTTAGCCATAACATAAAATCTCTTACGTTTTCTAAAGGTCTAGCTCTTTCTACTTCAGTGTAGTCTTTACATGGGGTACATATTATCCCATCCATTCCAAATACTAAGTTCATTTCTTTATTTCCTTTGTTACTTCTTCAGCCCAATCTATCCATTTCTTACCTATTACATCCCAACTATAGTAGTCTATAGCATGTTTACGTGCTGCTTTCGCAGCCGATAGTTTTTTATCTGGATTATTGTAATAATAATCTATAGCTTCACATATCGCTACTTCAGATGCAATAGCTCTCTGTGGTGCTGCACGGGCTGGCGTGTCCCACCACATATCTTTATAAGGTATTAATATACCTCTCTCACAAATGTCTTCTTCTTCCAAATGGTCTCGGCCATTTTGTCCTACGTCGTTATGATGTCCACCAAGAGGATACATAGGTACATCTTCATTACCTGCATCATCACACTTAATTAACTCATAGCCTGTAGTATAATTAGTTACACATATAGGTACACCACAAGACATTGCTTCTAAGCTTGGTATACCAAACCCTTCACCTGCTGTAGGTAGTACAAATACATCCATCATATTGTATATATTAACCATTCCTATTTCATCAACAGCTTCACCCGAATCTAATGTTCCCATCTGTGGTGGTAGTAAGTAATCAGCTACACCATACTGTTCTGCGAAATGAGGGAACTTCCATCCCATAGCATCATTCCAATCCATATGTAATAATAAACCTGCTTCGTCTGGACTTAGTTCATTCTTTTGAACAAACTGAGCAAAACCTTTTATTAAACGTGGTATATTTTTACGGTGTTGATTTCTAGCTACACATCCTACTATGAATCTTTTAGGGTTCTTTTTTACCTTACCATAAGTGGCGTTCAATATTGGTTTGAATAGGTTGGTATCTACTCCATGTGGTATATATGTAGTATCAAAATCAAAATCCTTTTTCAATCCTATCTGACCATACCTTGACATTGCAACTCCATAGTCTACGTTATCTAATTGTAGTTTCCATTCTGGCAATGAAGGTTCACCATCGTATGGTATAATACAACCTAACTTCCATTTAGGTCCTTTGGCTGCGTCATGAAACGCTTCATTAATTAACTGAACTCTTTCCTTCCTATTTAAAAGAACACCTTTGTGATTATACATAGGTAATTGTAAATGACTTGGTGTCTTCTTATCAGTCATATGTTTAAACATTTGAAAGTCTAGATGTGCTAAGACTAAGTCAGGTTTAAATTTACCAGTCCATGCGTCAAAAGATTTCTCTCCAAACTTCTCTTGGCCCGGGTATATTATAGGAAGAAGTTCTATATCCGTTTCTTTCTCAGTTTGTCCTAAAGGCCAAGGTGTGTACCATGTACCATGTCTTGAATTTTGACAACCACCATAACCTATAGCATGTCCTTCATTACGAAGAATACAAGATATATTTTTTGTATTGGTTCCAAAACCAGTTGGAGCCCATGGGCTATCTGATACTGGCATTATCCTTAGTTTATTCTTTTTAGCTTTGTTTGCTTGCGGCTCTGCTATTCGCCCTACTGTGTCTTGATTGTTCTGTTGAAACATTAATCCTCTATTGTTTTATAGCTATAATATCTTTCTTATTAACAATAACAGTTCCTTTTTCACCAGTTAAATAAACAAAATTTTCATCGTCATTTGTTATCATTCCTCTTCCTACCTTTGTTCTCTCTTCTTCACGCCAAACCACTTTGACTTCTGCGTCTGACAAAAAGGCAGACAACGGTTTACTTTCTTTTTCATCCATTATATCACTTCCCCGAAAGGGTGTATATAACTATATTGTATCTTAGTATATAAAGTTTGTGGCATTAAAAGTCCTCTAATGTTATTTGTTTAGGTAAATCTTTTATCTTTTCGAACCTACTTAAAATTTCTTCGTCAGTAAAATGTGGTTTTATAACTTCTGTTCTCCCCATAAAATGAGGAGGTATGTCATACTCTTTCCATCTCTTACCAACCTGCATGTCTTTAAATTGGTGTTCTACATGTCCTATTGCGTGGTTAGGTACTTCTATACTTTTTATTATTTTACATGAGTTGTAAAATCTTTTATCACTAAAACGTTTTTTAACATTGTCAAATTTAGTCTGACCTATTTTTCTATGCATGGCACCTTCCGTATCTTCTACGATTGCGAAATATATTTTCTTCATATCCACTCTGCTAAAGTCTGTTGACTTTTATCTAAAAGAGTGATTGGTGGTTTCTTTCTAACGTGTTCTTTAAGATTAAATTTAATAAGTAAATTACTTATCGTGTCCCAATAGTATGTTATATCTATCTCATCCACACTCTTTAATGTTTCTTTTAATCTATATCCTTCTTTAGTCTTAGCATAGAAGTAAGTAGTACCAACTGAGGGGTCTAGTCCTATTTCTTTTCCTAGATTCATTAAGGTAACTGTAAGGTCGGTATCTGTTTTATATTCGTCATATCCTCTATTCATAGACCTACGCATTATAAAATCATCTAACACATATTCTTCCAGATTATATAACTTGTCAACAAACTTTGTATTAACGGTATTATTTAATCGCGCGTCTGATAACCTATCTAATACCTTATTATAGAATTTAGAGCGGCTCTTAGATTTAAACGTACTTCCATGCTTCGTAACACTACCATCCAAGTTACGCAATATATAATTACCAACCTGAATCCATACACCCTCTAGATATTCATCTTTGTCCATATCAATATGAATTGATTCACACTGACCGTCTAATTTGAAATCTAAAAGTTTACGTAGCCTATTAGTTAACCATCGTTCGTCAACATCCACATTAGTATTAATCCCATCTGTATGTACATATACCACAGCATCTTCTCCATATCTGCCACGGATGATATCGACCGCTGAAAGAATGAGGAACCGCGCCATTGCGGTGATAGTAATACCCACAGCCATGTCGCCGTAAGCAATATAAGGATTAGCGTTTGCACCATAGAACGTATTCACCATTATTTTAAGAGCATCGGACTTACTCTTATCCTCTTTAGTGTTACCAGCTTTATAAGGTTTTCGCATCTCTTTAAATGTAGAACACATTTCATAGAGACAACTGTTCTGACTTCTATCTATTTTAACCATAAGTCTTTTGTTAACCTTATTATCAGGAACATAGAGGATTCCATCCTTAAGCTCTATGTCTGGTGTATAGTCGTCATAGCCTACGATTCTTGTCGTATCAGGCCCTAAGTTTAGTGCCATCGCAACTGAGGGATAGTAAGAACTGAAATCAAGTTTATAGTTCCTTGCTTCAAAGCCCGGCTTATACAATTGAATATGTGCAGCTTGGTAGTTGCCCTTATCGAATCTAAATATATCAGTATGTCGCTCTTTGTTTCTATCAAGCGCTACTATGCCCTGCTCAAATAGAGCCCTGCCCTGTAGAATTTTCGTAATGTAGCTACTGGGGGCGTTTACATAGGTTGCTAAGGGGACACAGAGTGTCTCAGCTACGTACTGTATTTGTGGAAAGTAGTGGTTGTACATAAACAGGGTACAGTCTACATCTGACAGAACATAGTCGTGGATTTCCTCGAGCGAGTAGTCCATTAGAGTTTTGCTACCGAAGTCGAGCTCAATTGGATTGAGCCCAAATGCTTGGGATACCTGCTTAAGACCGCGTGGTAAGCCTGATAGCGAATAGTCAAGACGCGCCCAGCGTAGAAGGTCTAGTATGACCCTGCCGCCTGCGTTCATCTTCAGTTCACGTTGGTCTTTGGGTTCTTCATAGCCCCAGCTAGACCCATCTCGGTTGAGATGTTTTTTATATTGGGTTTCGTTTATATGATTATACCGAACTCTGTGTAGTATTTGCGGAATATCATATCCCACCAAATTCCACCCCGTAATAATATCAGGGTCATAGTCCTGTACAAAATCAGCGAAGTCCCATAACAGTTGTTTATCATCTTGTTTCTCGTTGTCCCATAAAAACACTTTGCGCTCTCCGGTAGAACAGACAATGCCGATTGCTACGATAGGATATTTCTCTCCAAAAGGAAAGGTCCCATCGGGGGAGTGTGTTTCAATATCAAACACAAGGCATTTAACTTCTTTGTCGTTAGGGTAGTCGTTAAAGAACTTGGGGTGTTCTATACATAACCTTTCGAGTAAAGTTTCTCTTCCACCATCAAAGAGTGCGTGTGTAGGTAAGTGGTCCTTACCCGGCGTGTATTCATGTTTCTTAAGGTTGACAGTTCGGTCTGAACCTATCAATCTCTTAGTCTCCCCGGAGTCATCCTCAGTATAGAAGTATGGTATGTACGGAGACTTAACAGCCTCTGACTTACCATTCCTATACATCTTGACCATTAATGAATTATCATTAAAGTTTATCGTGCGTTTATTAATACTCGCTATCAGTGGTACTTTCATAGTTTCTCTTTTATTTCTTTTAGTTCTTTAAGAATCTTTCGTAGCAGTGGACCTGATGGGTCATGCGGTGTTGCCTTAACCATCTGTCCTCTTGATATCATCAGCTTCTTCTATCTGCCATTCACTCACTAAGTAAGCAGCTTCTTGAATAGCTCTAGCCCACCCTCGGTGGACCTTAGCTACTATTTCTTCTTTACTATCTTGCTTAGGTGTTTTAATTTCTGGCTCAAATTGACCTGACAAATCCCAATGGTAGTTAGCAGCGCCTTCTAATATCTTTAGCCACTGCTTACGCTCATCGTCTGTTGCTACTGTAAGCTTCTTAACATCAACCATTTGATTCCCTATAAGCTTTTGCTTCTTCAGGTGTCATTCTATTGTATAATTTATCTATATTGTTTATCATTAGTTCTGATATTTTTACATTATATACATCACACAATCGTGTTAGATACCATAGTACATCACCCATTTCATCTATAATCAAATCTGTGTTGTCTATTCTATCTCTTATCTCTTTCTTGAATGCTCCACCGACTTCGCCGGCTTCATTCATTAAACCTATCATTAGGTATTCTTTTTCTCTACGCTTTGGATACTTCGCAGTTCTGCGAGTGAAATCCATGTATGTAGATTCTATTCCTGTTACGTCTGCCATATGTTTAACTCCTCTGGGATTTTTTTCATTATGTTCTTTCTCTCAGTTGGCAGGTACCTATATACTAGGTCTGCCTTTTCATTACTTTGTATGGTCCAAGGTTTAATGATTATTAAATCATTCTCCCTACACCACATTCTCTTCTTTAATTTACCACCAATACGAATCATTCGAGTATTACCATCTGCACAGACAGCTCTCATTCTAGAGCCGCCTGACATATCAGTCACTACTGCGAACTGTTCATCGTGTTTAGGTAGTCTAGCTCTCTTGAAAGTGGGTCTTGACTGCTTTGTCTTCTTCGTCACTGTACTCTCCCTCTGCATTTAATAAGAACTCTTCATAGCTCTTAGTCTTAGCATCTTTAGCAGACTTAAATACTGTTGGGTAGTCTGCGCTTTCAACTTTCAATGGCGTCTCTGCTCTTTCACCCAACTCAATGTTGTCCCCACTAAACGGGTCAACAATTTGGATACTGCGACAATGGCGCCCAATGTACTCGTCACCCACGTCACTCCAGTTTTCTCGGATAAAGTTTTTCGTTTCATCTATTAATTCACTCCAATTTATTTTAGCAGTAGGTTCGTTGATAAGAGGACTCTTATAATATAACATCCTCTTACCATCATCTTCACTCTCTAAGAAACCAGTCATCAACAAACCTGAAATAACTGGTCTCAGTTTAGTGAATGGCAACCCTACTGCTTTCGCTGCCTTTTTCAATTCATTTTCTGACATCTTAACTGTCTCACTGTCTGCAAAACCAAACTTATCTAGTCTTGTATCAGGGAAAAGTTTAAGTATATCAGTACCATGACTAGGCATATGTAAACATTCTTCAACAAAGGAGTTGAGATATATACGTAGTCCTAACCAATTATGTTTAGGTGTAACTAAACCATAAGTCTTTCCATCTTTTTCGGTCCTAATAATTTCATCAGGATAAAATCTTGCTATTGCATTGATGAACTTAAGAAGGTATTGAACCTTAGACCTTGACACTGGAAACGCTGAGGGTATTGCATCGAACAAGAAAGGTGCACATGGGTTCTTCATTATAGTTGCGTCATCTTCATCTCTTTCGTTGACTACATCTATAATATGTTCCTTAAGTGCTTCTATCTCATCGTCTTCCATATTAGATATCTTACTAGCAGGTAATGCCGAAGCTTCTAACTTGTGCTTTAATACTCTCTCAGTTTGTTTTACTGTCGGATTAGTATGCATAATCATACACCTTCTCTCTAACTCAGCGTCGAACATAGCTGAACCTTTATCATTCTCAACAGCTACAGCCATAATAACATACTTAGGAAATAATCTCTGTGTTACTGTTGTATTGATTGTTACGTCTGTCTTCTTACGAACAGCAGGTCTACCATCAGCCCACGTCTTTATAATCTCCATCACCCCTTCAGGTAACTTCTGTGCCTCAGGTATGGCTACAAATCGTGCCATGTTGATTTCCTTTTCAGTATACCACACTGCGGTCTCTGACAAATGTTCAATAGTATGTACATAATCATCAGGGAGTAGTCCTATTATAGCTTCCATTAATACTGTCTTTCCTGTCCCACTGTATGCTTTAATACAGAAGTTAGTATCTTCTAGAAGGTACGATACAGAAGCAGTTAAAGCTAAAGCATCCTCACCTAAGATAGGAAATAAGGTCCCGTCTTCTTTCTTTCTATTGTGGAAATACCTAAGTAAATCGTGTAATTCAAATTTTTTCATTGTTGTGTTATTTTCCTATATAGCATGTAGAATGCACCTAGTATAGGGCCATCTACAATCATTAGTATAGTTACGTATTCGATTAAATCCATTTCTGCCTCGCATTCATTAGGTTGAGTGTGTTGTGTTCGCACAACTTTACTGCATACTTTTTCAGTTCCTTCTCTTCTATGGCTGGGAATCTATCCTTAAGTATTAAGAATAAATCTATCATAGTCATAGGGTCACCATCTTTTTCTTTTAGGAATTCTACTATCTCTTCGGGAACTGTCCAATTATAAGCTTGTTCTTCGCTACCAGTTAGGTCGGGTCTGAACTTCTCGGCTATGAACATTTCTTCCTCAGTTGCTTTTATGTTGTAACCATTTGTGGTCTTACCTGTAGTAGTGATTACTTTACCTTTCTGAATTTCAAAAACTAAATCTGTGGGATTAGTTCCATTCTCTATCAGTGTAGTAAATAATCGCTGACACAGTGTGTGTGACGCTATTGTTAAAGTAAGGTGTTTCACTTCTTTAACTGGCCCAATATATATACCGTAGGTAAATTCATTTATCTTAGGTGTGCTGTTTTTACAGAAGACACATTCGCCTTCCTTAGCCCAACATTTATTGCGTTTCTTTGTTGTAGGATTCCAATGTTTTACCCTATGTATCGGTGATATAAAGGCAAACTGACCCAAAGCCGTCATCGAGTCATTAAGCCATACTCTCGAACTTCGGGGCGACTGAATCCAGTCGTCGTATTCACTCATTCTATTTTTATTTTTGTTCCTTTAGAAGGTACTACTTTATCGATTGTTACATCTAACACACCGTTATTAAAAGTAGCTTTCACTTTTTTAGGGTTGAGTTCGAAATCAAAACTCTGACCAAAGTCATAGTCTCTATCCTCAGTTGTTGCTTTGAAGGCAACACTGTTGCTATCAACTGTGAGTTCTATATCCTTTTTCTCAACTCCCGGAAGGTCTGCGGTGAGAACAATTCTATCGTCTCGGTCCTCAACAGTACCTACTTTATCGCGTTGATTCCATGTAGTACTTCTTTCATCATTCTCAATTTGAGAAAGTAAGTCCATCCACATATCCATCATACGATGCATGTCTTCTCCATACATATTCAGTCCTCCATAGCTGGAGCTGAAGTGCCTTCTGTCCTCTTCATTAATCTGAAGTAGGGTTTATTGCTACCTTCTTTCCAGTAGGTGTTTCTGAACATAACGTATTCATCTCCACCCTCATTCTTACCTGAGTAGTAGATGTTTCCGTTCTTATCTGTGTTCCGGAACAATCCGGCTGCGAGTTCTAAGCTAGTTTTTTCTGCCATTGTTTATTTCCTCCATTCATTATCCATGCATTTGACCGTGCATGGTTGCGGTTTTGATATCTATCTCTAATAACTTTTCTCCATAGGCTGCTATTAGTTTGTCTATCGTTTCATTAAAGAAAGCTCTAACGTCTATATTTTCGTTAGGTGCTACCTCCATCTGAAATGTACCGATGCGTAGAAGATGTGTCATCTTACTATCACCGAATTTTGCTGCCATGAGGTCACCCATAGCTTTCTCTGATATCATCAAATCAGTGTCAGAAGATGAATCGGTCATCTATAACCTCCAATTTGATTAATATCTTTCTTAGGTTTTTAATCATTCCTTGTGTCTCTCCAATCTTGTTTTCCAAATCGTCGAAACGTTGTGACATCTTATCTATACGAGCTAAGATATCTTCCACGTTTTGAACAAATGGAAACCAATTACTCTCTTCGCTATATCTAGCGTTTCTTTGACGGATTTCTTCTGCCCATCTTGTGTGATGGTTTACTTCCGCCTTTCTGTCCTCTTCTATTGTCATTATTTTGATTCCTTTTTAGTTGTTTCATGAGTATTTTGTTCTTACGTGGGTTCACATGATAACCCTGTCCTGTCCAACCATCAGTATAAAATCGAATGTATCCCATCCAATAATCACGACAGTTTTCCTCAGTTGGTTCTAAACCTCTCATTACACATTTTTCTTTGAGACGTTGAACCATCTTATTGTTCTTACCTTTAGCCCATATACGGTCAAAAGCTTCCCAGCGTTCGTTCATTTATTACCTCCACAGTGAGGGCAATTGAACTTACTTACCTTCTTCATACCTACATAGTCTTTACCACATCTAATGCATTTCATAGTTGTTGGTTTCCTCCAATTATTCTATAGCATTCAAAACAATAAGGGTAACCAGCTGTATCTTTGTAGATAGCATACCGTGGGTCTAGTTCCCATTTCTTACATAGGTTACACTTCATCCGAACATGCTCCCTGAATAATCTACTCCCTTCTCTTTGGATGGTAAAGCATCTTTCATAGCGTCGATAGCGCCTGAATCTTTAGCTCTCTTTATCATCATCTCTAGAGTCTTTACGTATGCCATGAGTGCTACTTGTTGTGGTCTATTCATCTTATAGGTCTTTGTAATCTTCTTCAAATCTCTACCTACGTACATAACGTCGATAGAGTCCATAGCTTTTACTAATGTTTCATACTCGAATAACTCATCTTCTGTCAGTAATTCTTCTATACTTAGATGAGTATCTTTGTCGTCTACCATTTGTAAAAAGCCTTCAATTATTTCTGTCATTAATTACTCCACTACTAATCTATCTAATCTATAAGCTCTAGTGTGTTGCTTAAACTGAGAAGTATACTGTTTTAGATTGTATCTATTATCTTTACCTACTACATAGAAGTTGCCTTCTGAGGATATTCTAATGTCCTCGGGTAGGATTTTCCTTACAGACTCAGAATCTTTATCATGTTTCCATGAATCAAAATTAAATTGAGTTCTGTTTGCAGGGTTGTATTGAATACTTACCTGCTTGTGCTTTCCTGTCTTTTGGTAATGCTTAATTGCATCCATCAGACAATTGATTTGTTGATTTCTATTCATTTTAATCACCGTTATGTCTCCAAAACCACCTAACTATATAAAGGTTTTGGTCTACGAACTGAGAAGTTCATTTTTTGCATTTAGCACAGTATTGTGTGCCATCATATGTAGTAACCATACACCTGCTAAAACAGGCTGGACACTCAGTAAATCTAAGGGTCATAACTCATTCACCATTATGTTATATACTGACCATCCTAATAAGAGTATGCCTACAATAAAGTAGAACAATACCCATGCTTCTGCTGGTATTAT
>Ga0208669_1000490_pt1 | contig 15913 bp, 8 predicted proteins | sample 21_taG_FD_184095 | JGI IMG/M metagenome (GOLD analysis project Ga0208669, IMG submission 184095) | Marine viral communities from the Subarctic Pacific Ocean - 21_ETSP_OMZ_AT15319 metaG (SPAdes) (version 2) | ecosystem: Environmental > Aquatic > Marine > Oceanic | place: Pacific Ocean | collected...
ATTATATTATGGCTAATAAAAAGAAAGAAGAAGTAGTTGAGCAAACTACTGATGAAAAAGTTGAGGCTCCTATGGGAGACACAATAAAAGTAAAATTACCTAAAAAACCAAAGCAATTAGGTAATCAAGATAAAATTGCTAAGGTTAATTTAAGTAAAGAGGAAACTACAAAAGAAGTAGTTGAAGAGCAACCTGAAGAGGAAGTTAATGATAAAGTTATTGAAGAAGTTCAAGAGAAAGTGGAAGAAGAAAAGGTTGAAACGAAAGAAGAAACTGAAAACCCAGTTTTGGAAGAAGTTACAGAAGAAAAGACTGATGAGGCTGTTGAAGATGAAGTTAAAACAGTTGAAGAAACAGTTAAAGAAGCTGTAGAAGAAGCAAAAGAAACTGGTCAAGACTTGCCAGAGAACATTCAAAAGGTTGTAGACTTTATGAGTGAAACTGGAGGTGATCTTGAAGATTATGTAAAATTAAATCAAGATTACAGTAAGTTAGATGATGTCACTTTATTAAGGGAATACTATAATCAAACAAAACCACATTTAAGTGGTGAGGAGATTAATTTTCTTATTGAAGATTCGTTTTCATACGACGAAGAGGTCGATGAGGCGGTAGACGTCAAGAGAAAGAAATTGGCTTTTAAAGAGCAAGTTGCCAACGCAAAAAGCCAACTAGACAAATTAAAGTCTAATTACTATGCGGAAATTAAAAGTGGTGTTAAGTTAACGCCTGATCAACAGAAAGCTATTGATTTCTTTAATAGATATAACAATGAGAACAAAAAGTCTCAAGAGGTAGCAGAAAAACAACATTCTGTATTTTTAAATCAAACTGATAAAGTTTTCAACAATAATTTCAAAGGTTTTGAATTTAATGTTGGTGAGAAAAAATATAGATTTAACGTTAATGATGTTAGTAAAGTAAAGGAACAGCAGAGTGACATTAATAATTTTATCTCTCAATATGTAGATAAAAATAACCTTATGTCTAACGCTAATGGTTACCACAAATCTTTATTTACAGCTATGAACGCTGATGCTATCGCTAACCATTTTTATCAACAAGGAAAAGCAGATGCTGTAAAAGAAACTATGGCAAAAGCTAAAAATGTTGATATGTCAGGTAGACAATCTGGATCAACTACACCTACGGGTGGGATACAGTTTAAACCTGTTGTTGGAGATTCTTTAAGTTCTTTACGTGTTAAAATTAAAAAATAAAGTTTAACTATAAAATTTATAAAAAATGGCAGTAACATTAGGAAGTGATATTAATATTGTTCCAGCGCCAAAATTACAAACGACTGGACAAAATTATATCGATTTTTTATCTTCTACCACTAAAGGTTGGGCACAACAATATATGCCTGAGATTTATGAGGCAGAAGTAGAAAGATATGGTAAGAGAACTATATCTGGATTTTTAGAAGCAGTCGGCGCTGAAGAAGCAATGGCTAGTGATCAAGTAGTATGGTCTGAACAAGGCAGGTTACACTTGAGATATGAGGGTACTCACGTAACCGGAGCAGGAGGTGGAGCAAAAACAATTACGTTAAGTACGTCAGACCACGCAATTAGAGATAACGACATGATCGTTGTAGCTTGTAACGCTAAGAACAAAGTTTTCAAAGCACACGTTACTAGTATTGCTGGTGCAGTTTTAACAGTTGCATGTTATGAGTTCGCAGGATTAAGCGGTACTAATGGCGCAGGACTTGCAAACACTGATGCGGTTTCAGTATTTGTTTATGGTTCTGAATACGGAAAAGGTGCTATTGGAAGAGATGCTTCCATTGAGCCTGAGTTCAAATCATTCTCTAACAAACCAATTATAATCAAAGACAAATATAACGTTGATGGTTCTGACACAGCTCAGATTGGTTGGGTTGAAGTAACTGGCGAAGAAGGTCAAAATGGTTACCTATGGTATTTAAAAGCTGAAGGTGATACTAGAGCTAGATTCACTGATTACTTAGAAATGGCAATGATTGAATCAGAAACTAAGAAAACAAATGGTACATCACCAGAAGGTACAGAAGGTTTACTTGAGGCAATTACTGACAGAGGAATGTATACAGGTGATGCTATGAATTTAGCTACATTTGATTTGGTATTAACTGAATTAGATAAGCAAGGTGCTATCGAAGAGAATATGATGTATTTAGATAGAACGCACTCTCTAGCTGTAGATGATTTCTTAGGTGATCTTTCAAAAGGGTCAAACGGTGGTACTGCTTATGGATTATTTAATAATTCAGCAGAAATGGCGTTGAATTTAGGATTTACAGGATTTAGAAGAGGTTCTTATGACTTCTACAAGTCTGATTGGAAATACTTAAATGACAGAAACTTAAGAGGTCTTAACACTGAGTTTGTTGATGCAAACACAGCAAGATTACACGGTGTTTTAGTTCCAGCTGGTGTTTCATCTGTATATGATGAAAACATGGGTAAGAACATCAAAAGACCATTCTTACACGTTAGATATAGAGCTTCTCAAGCTGATGACAGAAGATTCAAAACTTGGATCACTGGTTCAGTTGGTGGAAACGTTACATCTGATAAAGATGTGATGGAAGTACATTATCTATCAGAAAGATGTTTAGTTGTACAAGCAGCAAATAACTTTGTTAAGTTTGTTTAATTGACATTATTTTAAAGAGTTAGGTGCTTCGGCACCTAGCCCTTTATTTTTAAATTATTTAATTATATTATATCATGAAAAAAATAGAAACAAAAAATACAGCTATGCCTAAAGCTGATAAAAAATGGGTAATAAAAGACAGAGTATATAGACTAATTGATATAAGTCCTTTAGTTTATATTATTAAAAACAGCAATAACTATTGGTTTGATGAAGAAGCTGGATATGACAGAGAAGTAAAAGCAACAGCAAACCAAAAAACCGTTTTTGTAGATGAGTTTAAAGGTGATGTTAGATTAGAACACATCATATTTAGAGATGGTATATTAGCTGTGCCAGCTAGAAAAACAGTCTTACAAAAACTTTTATCAATATATCATCCTTGGAAGGATCAGATTTACGCTGAATTAGATGAAGAGGTAATAGCAACTGATGAGTTGTCTGATATAGAAACAGAAATCAAAGCACTAAATGCTGCTAAAGATTTAGATATAGATCATGCTGAAGCTATATTAAGAGTTGAGCGTGGAAGTGAAGTATCTGAATTATCTAGCAAGGAATTAAAGCGAGATATAATGGTTATGGCTAAGAAAAATCCTGGGTTATTTTTAGATTTAGTTCAAGATGAAAATGTTGAATTAAGAAACTTAGGTATAAAAGCAGCTGAAGCTGGAATAATACGATTATCAGAGGATAACAGAACGTTTACGTGGGCTAGTAATAAACGAAAACTCATGACAGTCCCTTATGATGAGCATCCATATTCTGCATTAGCGGCATATTTCAAAACCGATGAAGGTTTAGAAGTTTTTAAAACTTTACAAAAAAGATTAAAATAATTAATCACTTATAGAGTAGTCATCTCTATGGGGTGACTACACTATATAAAAAAAGAAATTATGGTTTTAATAGATACGGTATATCAGAGAGTATTAAATATATTGAATAAAGAACAAAGAGGATATATAACTCCACAAGAGTTTAATCTATTAGCTAACCACGCACAAATGGATATATTTGAACAATATTTCTATGACATAAATCAGTTTGAAAGAGCACCTGGTAATCAAACAGAATATTCAGACATGTTAGACATTATTGAAAGTAAGATAGCATTGTTTGAAACATCATCCACACTAGACGGGTTGGGTAAACAAACCAACAACACCGCGTCAACAAATAATACAGATTTTAGTTATTTTTCATTACCATCAGATATGTATAGGATAGGTGTAGTATCTTACAAAGATAACGAAGCGGAGAGAGTTACGCAAAATGAATACTTGCTATTAAATTCATCTCAGTTAACAAAACCAACAGATACAAGATTAATGTATACACAAACTGGCTATGTTGCTAGTAATGTTAAATATATTAAAATACGCGTTTTTGGTATTAACGAACTAAAGCACGATGATGACGCTAATATCACATTAACATATATTAGAAAACCACAAAAAGCTGAGTGGGCATACACAAACGTAAATGGTAATCCACTATATAACGCAACAAATGCTACAGACTTTGATTTACACGAATCAGAAGAAAACGAATTGGTAATAAAAATACTAGCATTATCTGGTGTTATAATAAAAGATCCAAGTGTATACCAAGTAGCTTCAACAGAAGAAAATAAAGATGTTCAACAGGAAAAATCATAAATAAATGGCATTACAAACACTAACAAGCGAGGGATATTATAGAGGTAGTCAAACATTTTTAGGTGATGGAAGTAATAAAACATTTACGCTAACAACAGCGCATATGGATCCTCTTCCTGTAGAAAAAGGTGATTTTAATATATATATAGACAACACTATACAATTAGCTTCAACATATATTTATGATGCAAATACAGGTGTCATTACGTTTACAAATGCTCCAGCTGCTAATGCAACTATTAGTGTTGAGCTTGCTGCATATGATCGTGAGTATGGTAGTTACCAAAATATAAAATTAAAAGATCTTATAAATAATTTTATGATAGGTTACGTTGGTGAAGGAAAAGTTATTACTAAAGTAAAAAAAGCTGACATTGCGTTCTTTGCACAAAGAGCAATACAAGAATTAAATTACGACACGTTAACATCATCTAAATCACAAGAAATAGAAATACCGCCCTCATTAACAATGGCGTTACCACACGATTATGTTAATTATACAAAATTGTCTTGGGTTGATGATAACGGTGTTGAGTGTATTGTTTACCCAGCTAAGTACACATCAAATCCAAAAGCTATATTACAAGATTCTGATTATAGATATATATTTGATTCAAAAGGTAGAGTAACAGAGGCTGAAAACTCAGAGACATGGAATAAGTACAAAGATAATACAAGTGAAGAGTCAACAACAGATAAATCAACAGTTAAATCATTAAACGAAAATAACGTTGGAAGAAGGTTTGGTATAGAGCCTGATTTAGCTCAAGATAATGGCTCATTTTATATTGATCAGGTTAGAGGTAAAATACATTTTAGTTCTAACGTAACTAGTAAAACAGTTACATTACACTACGTGAGTGATGGTTTGGCTGAAGACGGTGATATGGTTGTTCATAAGTTTGCTGAAGAAGCAGTATATAAATATATTGCTCATGGTATTTTAGCAACAAGAATACAAATACCTGAATACATAGTTAACAGATACAAAAAAGAGAGATTTGCTGAAATTAGAAAAGCTAAAATAAGATTGTCAAACTTAAAATCTCAAGAATTAGCACAAACAATGAGAGGTAAATCAAAACAGATTAAACATTAATAAGATATGCCAGAGATGAAAAATGTTTTTACATCAGGTCGAATGAACAAAGATCTTGATGAAAGGTTATTACCTAAAGGTGAATATAGAGATGCTTTAAATATCGAAATAGCTACATCTGAAGATTCTAATGTTGGTGCTGCGCAAAATACATTAGGTAATACTGCTATATCCAATTTACGTAATAATACAAACAAATTTGAATGTGTTGGATCTATAAAAGACGAAAACTTTAATTGTGTTTACTGGTTATTATATGGTGTTAATGAAGATGTTATAGTAGAATACAATGTTGAATCAGAGGATTTAACACCTGTATTAGTATCAAATAAACAAGCGGTAACACAAGCAGTAAATGGTAATACAACAAATAGTAAATCAGTCACTTTATCTGGATCAAACGCGAACATAAAAGTTGGTATGAAAGTAACTGGTGGTGGAATACATGGCTCACATACTAAAGTTGAAGCAATCAGTGGAACATCGTTAACTTTATCTACAAAACAATCATTAACAGGCAACCCTACATTAACATTCAAGCATAACATATTAAATTTTTCTAACGACAATATCGTAACTGGTATTAATATAATAGATGGTTTATTGTTATTTACAGATAATAACAACGAACCTAAATGTATTAATATAGCAAGGTGTAAATTAGGCACAAGTAATTATACCACGCACACAACGTTAAAAATAAATGGAATCAACAAAGGAGATTTATTAGAAGAACATATAACGGTTATAAAGAAAAGTCCTATAAACGCGCCTAATATAACAATGTACAATATTAAGGATACATCGCGTGGTGCTGATACCGTTGGTAATACAACATTTTCAGAGGGTAGTGTACAAAGCACATTTACAAGAGTTCTTAGCGGTGAAAGAGTTCCTAAAGAAACTGGATACGCAGAAGGTCATATACCGGAAATAAAGTTTGTAGGAACAGCAGAACCTCACTATAGAACTGGTGATACTATAATATGTAAAGCGGAAAAAGATGGTGAGGATTTAGAAGTACACGTTAGACTAAAAGAATTACATGAGTCATTAAGCATGTCAAAAACATTTCGTGCTTATATTGTGCAAATATCTGCTAATGTAACTATGGATGGTAACACTTGGGAATGTAAATTAAAACAAGAAGAACCTCTATATGAATTAAAATTACCAAGGTTTGGCTATAGATGGAAATATGTAGATGGTCAATACTCTTGTTTTTCTCCATTTTCAGAGGTAGCGTTTCTACCTGATCAAGTAGATGGTTTTCAATATGACCCAGAAGAAGCTTTTAATGTATCAATGGTAAATACTTTAAGAAGCTTATTATTAGGTGGTGGCACAACTAGACCATTTGATGCTAAACCTAAAGATGTTACTGAAGTAGAAATATTATACAAAGAATCAAATAACAATACAGTATACATATTAAAAACACTTGAATCAGAAGGTGATTTTAATTTAGTGCAATCAGGTGGTGATGGTTTTGAAGTTACGTCTGAGCAAATACACGCAGTAGTTAGTTCTGAACAAATATTAAGACCGTTTGACAATGTGCCTAGAAAAGCCCTAGCTCAAGAAATTACAGGTAATAGATTATTATATGGTAATTATTTGCAAAATTATAACATACCTGAAAATCCAGTTTTTGCAATGCAATTAAATAACAAGGCGATTGCAAACCCATTTATACCGCAACCTTCTCTAAAATCTATGAGAACATATCAAGTTGGTGCTGTGTTTATGGATGAGTATGGTAGACAAACGCCCGTGTTAACTGATGATTCTGCTGTTGTTCAATTAGATCAAACAGCTGCTTCAGAAAAAAATGAAATAATTGTTGGTATTAATGGTGGTACGGTAGCAAGTCCAGATCCAATATCAAAGCCAGACTGGGCTAGCCATTATAGATTTTTTATAAAAGAAACATCTAATGAATATTACAACTTAGCTATGGATAGGTATTACCTTAATGATGACGGTAATATATGGATAAGTTTTTCATCTTCAGAAAGAAATAAGGTAGAAACTGGAGATTATTTAATATTAAAAAAATCTCATAACTCTAGTGAACCTGTTTTTGATGATGGTGGTAAAAAAGTTAAATATAAAATATTAGATATTAGCAACGAAATACCTGAATTTTTAAAAACAAGAAAAGTTTTACAAGGTTCTGTTGATACTAGCTTTGGTACTGGTAGCGCAACAACTGGTTTTCCAACAAAAGACTACACGTTCTTTAATGTTCCAGGTACAGACATATCTGCCCCTGATAGTAAATTAAAAGATATAGCAATTGGTAAGGATGATTTATATGCTAGAATAGCTAAAGGCACAGAGGGTCAAACTGATTTTTACAAAATAGAAGAAATAGAAAAAATAAATGCAGACTTTGCATATTCTGCAGATGCGTTGTATCAGGGTAACGTAAATAACCCAGATTATAACGAAGCTGGTGATCATTGGAAAATAAAATTAGAAAAAAGATGGGGTGATGATTTGGATTTTACATTAGATACAACAACTAATAATCCAGTTATGAATGGTAATTATCAGCTTAAAATATATAGAGATGAGTCGCAAGTTGATAAATCAGAGTTTAATGGTAGGTTTTTTGTGAAAATTAAAAATGATACGTTCATTAAAGAGTACATAGAAAAAAGACAAGAAACAGGTGAAGTAGAAGTTATTCAAGCACAACCAATATATTATATAAACCACGCAGAAGCTGCTGTTGATAGTAGACCAGAAGGTAAAGATATATTTGAAGGTGTTGCAGCAATATCAATTGACGACGCTTATGCTTATGATTTTGACGATCAAACACAACATGAAGAAAATCTTGTTAATCAAGTTGGGGCTGGTGCTAACAAAACATCAAAATACCTTACCCTTCGTTTGACACTAGGTGGTAATAAAAAACTTGGTGTAACTCACGCTGGTAAAAGCCCATCACCTGATATTGTTGACGATCCTAATGTTATAAGTTTTTGGAAAAAATTGCAAGTTATTGGTACTAAATTAAGATGGCGTCAACACAATAATGGCGATGGAATAGTATTTAAAATTAAAAACTACGACATAAGGCGTTGCTATAACTATAGAGGTGGAAATGCAATGCAAAACTTTGAAAAGAAATTACAGTCAAATCAAGCTGTAAGAATTGAGCTAGAACTTGATCAGTTGTTGCCTTTTGACCCAACGCCAGGTGTTGATACTAGTAATATCGTAAAGTCAGCAAAATTTGATTCGCCCACTGGAATAAATGCTTCAGGTAATTCAATTTTAGAAATTATAGAGTTTGCTAATGATGAAGAAACATTTTTCAGTGATAATCCTGGTATATTTGAAACAGAGCCAAAAGAAGCTGTTGATTTAGATTTATATTACGAGACACACGAAACATATCCTATAGAAACGTTAAATAGTATAACACTAGATCAAGACTCTAATAATAAAAAAGATTACTTACAAACTTTAACATGGCATAATTGCTTTTCATTTGGTAATGGTGTAGAATCAAATAGAGTAAGAGATGATTTTAATCAAGTATTTATAGATAAAGGACCAAAGGTATCTTCTGTTTTAGCTGAACAATATAAGGAAGATAGACAAAAACATGGTATAATATATTCTGGTATATTTAATTCTACAAGCAATATCAATTCATTAAATCAATTTATTGCTGGAGAAAAAATTACAAAAAACTTAAATCCAGTATATGGATCAATACAAAAACTTCACACAAGAAATACAGATATAATAACATTATGCGAGGATAAGGTTTTAAAAATATTAGCTAATAAAGATGCTGTTTTTAATGCTGATGGTAATATACAACTAACAGCGACTAACAATGTTCTTGGACAGGCTATACCATTTGTAGGAGAGTTTGGAATATCAAAAAATCCAGAATCATACTGTAGTTATGGTTTTAGGTCTTATTTTGCTGATAAATCACGAGGATCAATTTTAAGGCTGTCTAGAGATGGTTTAACAGAAATATCATCAAAGGGTATGAGAGATTACTTTAGAACTCATCTAGCAACGTCTAAGAAGATAATAGGTACATATGATAGTTATACTAATAACTTTAATATTACGTTAAGAGAAGATTTTCCAACTGTGTCAACAAACGACAAAACAGTAAGTTTTACTGAAAGTGTTGATGGTTGGACAAGTAGAAAATCATTCATACCACAAAATGGACTATCAATAAACAACACATATTTCACTTTTGATGAGGGTGATCTTTATAAACATAATTCAAATACAGTTAGAAATAAATTTTATGGTGATACTTCTGTGCCTTCTGAGATAACATTAATATTAAATGATAGCCCATCAAGTATAAAGAACTTTAAAACACTTAATTACGAAGGTACAGATCCAAGAAAATATAAAACCGTTGAAAGAGGTTTTTCAGCTGGATCAGAAAATACAGTAGATCCTAACGCCGAGGGTTGGTATTGTGATTCTATAAAAACAGCTGAAGAAACTGGTAGTGTAAAAACATTTATAAATAAAGAAGGTAAGTGGTTTAATAATATTTTAGGTACAAATTCTACGGTCACTAGTTTACAAGCTGGTGATTCAGCTAAACAGTTTCCAGTACAAGGTATTGGTAATATAAAAGCAATGACAGATCCTAATAATGGTAGAACTGAGTTTGACATAAAGGTTTCATTAGCTGATCCAACAAGTGTTTTAGGTAACGCTGATATAACAGCAACTAAAGTTATTTCTTCTGCTGCTAATAGTAGTTTCTCACAGTCAGTTGAATTACTTGTAAAAGCAAACAGTACATATGCTATTAAGGCAGCTGATTTTTCAACACATGGCATTGAAACTAGTACTCCAAATAATAATTGTGTTGATGAAGCTGCAGTTACATTTGCAAATACAACAACAGCTAATTCTAGTGGTATATTTCCTGCTAGTAATGAAGTTAAGGTTACAATACCAGTAGCATTTAATTTCCCAGCAACAGCAGATCAAACAATTGTTATTAATATAAAAGGAACAGTTACAAGGCCAATATATTCAGTCAGCGGCACATATGATACTAGTGTTAACTTTGCCACGCCTAGTAGCCAAAATAGCGTAGAGTTTAGCGCGACTGGAGAGCAAGGAGAAACTGTTATAATTGATTTAGAAACAGCAGATAACACAACTAAAAAGAAAACATTTACAAGAGCTACAAATTACAATTTTAATGATAGTCCACCAGAGTGTGATTTAGATAACACAGAGGATGATTCAAGGTATGACGTTGCAATTACTGATACTGGTGATGGTAATACAGCATCGCCATTAACAGCAAGAGCTTTTCAGCTTAGTTATACGTTTCCTAACAAAAATGTAACCGGTGAACTTATTAAGTTTACAGCAAGAGCAACATCCGCATTAGCTGCAGCATCAAATACTATAACAGAATATCAATTAAATGAAAGTGATGTTCCTGTTACTGGTGAAACTAGAACGTTAAGAATATATGGTGCTAAAAATTCACAGGTTACTATCGAATGTACAAAAGCTAATGGTAATAACATATTAACAACCACTGGTCCAAAAACAGTTTCTATACCTAATACAGGAGCACCTTATTCGGAAGATATAGTATTTCCTGCCGCTACCAACGGTGAAACATATACGTTAAAAATAAAAGAAGCTGTTAATGGTACTAGTGGCGCTACGGCTAATAGTACGTTTGATACAACAGGTTCACTAGACGACGCTACAGGTTCACCAAAAGTAAAAACAATTACAATACAGCAAAGAGCAAGTATTACTGTTTCGTTAACAGCCACTAAATCATTAAGCTGTTTAAGTATTGCTTCACCGGTAACATTTACTTCAACTGGAGATTATAACACAGAGCCTGATACAACGTCACAAGTAGCGTTAACATACACGGTAACGTCTAATGCTGGATTAATACACTCTAATAATAATACTGATCCATACGCGTTTGATAATACTAAATGGAGTGGTACAGCTTCTGGCGCTATAAACACATTGAGCAACGCATCTCAAGTTGGATGGGAAAATTTATCAGCAGATATTAATAACGCAAGAACCCAAGTTACTATAACAGGTACAGCTAAAATATTTAAATTTGGAACTGCTAATGACACAACAAACTTAAACGTTGATAATTTAATAAATATCGCACCTAGTAACATCAGTTTATCAAGCACGTCAATTAATGAAGGTAACAGTGCTAATGATGTAATTGGAACTTTAAGCACAACACATTGTGATAACTCATCGTTTACTTACACAGTGGGTGGTACCGATGCTAGTAGCTTTAATATTAATAGTAATCAGTTAAGAGCTAGTTCCGTCTTTGACTACGAAACTAAAAACTCTTATAGTATAACTATAACATCAACTGATGGTAATAACTTGTCATTTACAAAAGCATTTACAATAACAATTAACGATGTTGTTGAGTCAGAAACATGTTACGAAGTACACGTATGTGTAGCTGGAAGTGTTAATAGTTCTAGTATACAATATGTTTCAACATCAAAATATTGCGATGGAGCAACACTAGAAGACGTACCAAACACGCATAGTACATTCTTTGCTACCGGTGCTACTGGCAATAAGATAATTAAGTTTAACACTGTCGCGTCTGGCTGTTCTAGTTCAGCCGCTGGACAAGGACAAATTAAAAGCACAACACATAATAGAGTGCCTACAATATATGCACACGGCCTTTGTTATTATGATAACTGCGCTTTATCAAATCAAAACTGCCCTTAAAATTATAAAAATATGGCAAACGTAGTAATAGAAATAGACGGATATTTAAATGAATCATTAGGTGCAAAGCCAATGAATGTAACAGGAACATCTAATAAGCAAGATGTTGGTGCTTTTGATATTGTATATTTTCAAAGCAACAACACTATATACAGACTTGGTGAGTTAATTGATATAGATTATAATACAAGTAAAATAACTGTTAATGTTAATAACAATGTAAAAAGACCATCTGTTACTGATTCTGACTTTATATTCTTTGGTAAGGATCAAGAGTTAGGAGCATCTGGTTTAACAGGTTATTATGCTGAAGTAAAAATGAAAAATGAAGTTACAGATTATGCTGAACTATTTGCTGTAGGCGCTGAGGTTTTCGAAAGTAGTAAATAAACGCAAAAAAGTGTAATTATAAATGTATAAAAAGAAAAATTAAAAATTATGGCACATAAAGAAGGACATACTGGTTTTAAAACTAACTTTACAGACTCTGCTATGGGTGGAACTGGTAGTGGTTTTTTATTTGGACAAGGGGGCTTTAGTCAAGCACGTAAAGACTTTGTGGACGAATATGGTATGACGCCAAGAAAATATAAAAAAGCACATGGTGGTTTGCCAAGTGAAGGATTTTTAAAAGATGAAAGTTTTGGTATTGTATCTAGCCCTAGCATAGATCAAAATTCATTTGTCACCAACACAAATACAACACTTAACGATACTACAACAGGTAACGCAGATACTAGAATACAGAGTCTTTCAGATGAAATTTATAACGATGAAACTTTAAGTGGAAACTCAAATATTAAATCAGCTGGAGATATTGTAAATGCCTACAGAGCTGATGTCGGTAATCAAGGTGAAGGTGGTGATGGTAAAGGCATGGGTATGACGTCTGCGCAAATGGGTGCTATTGGGGATATGGCTGGTGGAGTTGCGAGTATAATAAGTGGCGTAACAGGTGGTGGCAAAAGAAGAGCAGAACAAGCAGCAGCTCAGTCTGAGTACAATACAATGAAGGACAGGTTTGATAATTTATCAACCGCCAATGTGTACAGAAATATGAATAACCCATATGAAGATCTTACAGTAAACCAACAGCAAGCAAACTTTACAGCGCAACAACAGCAACAGGGTTTAGCAAACACGATGCGTTCCTTACAAGGTGCGGCTGGTGGTTCAGGTATAGCTGCTTTAGCACAAGCAATGGCTAATCAACAAGGTCAAAACTTACAACAAGCTTCTGCTAGTATCGGTCAACAAGAATCTGCAAATCAAAGATTAAGAGCTCAGGGAGCTATGCAAGTACAAATGGCAGAAAGACAAGGAGAATTAATTTCAAATCAAATGGAAGCGCAAAAAACAGCCACGCAGTTAGGTAGAGCTGATGAAAGATTACGTGAAGCTAATTTAGCAAGAGAACAAGCTACAAAAGCTCTAGTGGGTGGTGTAGCACAGTTAGGCATGGGCGTTGCATCAGGCGGAGCGTCTGGTATGTTTGGAAACGCTTGGTTTGATGGAAGTAGACAATAAAATTAAAAAATTATGGCAAAAAAGATGACACCAGGAAATATGTATAGAGGCTATAAAAACCCTTTTATGGGCGGATATGGTGGATACGGATCAAGACGAGGTAAGTTAACACCTGGGTTTGTTGATTATGGAGCAGTTGTATCTCAAAGAATTCAACCTGGTTTAGACAGAATGATAGAAGCTAGAAAGAAAAAAGAAGAAGCATACGCAGAGAATATAAACAACATGGGTGCTGTTGATTACCAAAAACTACCTGAAGGGTTAAAACCAAAGCTACAAGCTACTATGCAAGAAGAATATGCTAACATGAAAGAAGGGTCAAGACTTATGTTAACAAGTGAGGTGGGATCTGATAACTATATGAAAGGTAAAGCAATGTATGATAATGGCGTATCAAACATAAAAGGATATAATGATGGTTTAGATAAATTACTACAAGTAAGAACTGATGGTCAAACTAGTTACGCAAATGGTGTGTATAGCAGCGCTAATAATAACGCTGATATGAATACTCATCTTGGTTTAGTTAGTGGTCAAATTAACCCTGAAGATTTTTCTTTTGGTGGAGGTGTTGTTGGTTTTGGTGGACAAAATATTGCTAGCTATGTTAATCCTAATTATAAAAATTCTGATGTAGTTACTGGTATAGATAACTTTTATACTACAAACTATAATGAGTCAGTTAAAGGAACACCTTACAATACTGTAGTTGGAAACGCACAGTTAACATCAATACTTACAGATGCTAAGGGTAATGGTAGAAAGTCTTTAGCTTATGATTGGTTAATACCAGATCCAAAAGGTAGTGGTAGAAAACTTAGTTTTGCAACCTCGTATGGCGTAGAAAGACCTGCTAATATGTCAGATGCTGATTTTGCAAACATGCTTACAGAAATTGAAAAGTTACACCCTAATAGGTTAGAGATTGCAAAAAACTACGAAGCAGGTTTGTATAACAAAGAGAAAGGCGCTGTGGGTGGAACTGGTAGATATGATAGTTGGATTTTAGATCCCGCTATGGATGATGTTTTGCACAATGAAGAAATTAAATTTTTTGGTAATATGACGCAGAAAATAACTGAAAACAACGTTAAAGCGTTTAATCAAAATAAGAAAAATGAACAATTAGCTGATCTATACAAAATGGTTTCAGGCATAGATATACCAGAAGATCAATATGAATATAATAATGTTTTAGATAGGGCAAGCACAACTATAGAGGGCACAGATCTTGTTAAGCAGTTTAAGCTTATGGGCGAACCTAGAACCGGTAAGGTTAGAGTTCTTGGGTTAACAGATTCAACATTAGCTAATCTATCTAGCAATATAATAGACATGTTGAGAATAGAGCCTAATCTAGACGGTATCACACATATGACTCGTGACCAAGCTTACGAGGGTGAGTGGGACGATGAAAGTAAAACATATGTTGGTGGATGGAAGCAAAGCGCTATTGCTCAAAATCTTGATTCAAGTAAAGAAGCTTTTGATAAAGCGTTTCCAGAAGACAGATTTCAAATATTTGAAAGTAGAGAGGGTGGTTTTATTGGCGCAGCAAGAATTGATATTAAAAAGCATTTTAAATATGATAGCAAAACCAAAAAGTGGAACATGGATCAAAATGCAGTAAAAGAAATGCAAAAAAGCTTAGCATCATACGTTATGACATTAAGAAAACAAGGTAGATACGTACATGGTTTTGATAACGATTTACTAAATCAAGATCCAACGCGTATAATGGAAATAGCCACACAGCTTTACAACTCAAGTAATAGCGTAACAAATTAAATTAATTTAGTATGGAAGAAAGATATTATCAATACGGTAATAATATAGTAAGTTATGGAGACTTAAAAAATCAATTTGGTGCTGAAGTAGACACTAAAATAAGTGAACTTAACTTATCACCTATTGATGAACTTCAAGATACTACACTACCAGCTGTCGATAATGTGCCAAGAGAAGTTATTAAAATTACAAAAAACGTATCTCAAAAGGGAGAGGAAAATGAGTGGATTTATACACCAGATCAAATAGAGTCTTTCGCTGCAGCAGAAGGCATTACAAGCAAAGAATACTTAGACAAATATAGAGTTTCAGGTAGTGCGTATTCAGTATCAAAAAACACAGTAACACAAGAGAGAGTAAACGAAGCAAAATCACAAGTGGGTGATGCTTTAGATTCTATAGAAATACCTAGTGTAGAAAT
>Ga0208669_1000491_pt1 | contig 15908 bp, 19 predicted proteins | sample 21_taG_FD_184095 | JGI IMG/M metagenome (GOLD analysis project Ga0208669, IMG submission 184095) | Marine viral communities from the Subarctic Pacific Ocean - 21_ETSP_OMZ_AT15319 metaG (SPAdes) (version 2) | ecosystem: Environmental > Aquatic > Marine > Oceanic | place: Pacific Ocean | collected...
TAATCAAATAAAATCACTAGAGGGTATTGATATTTGTTGGGTAGAAGAGGCACAAAAAATCACTCACGAAAGTTGGTCTATTTTGACACCTACCATTCGTAAAAAAGACAGCGAAATATGGGTTTCATTTAATCCTATACTTGACACAGACCCAACCTACCAACAATTCATTGTAAATAATAACCGTGATAACGCACTCGTTGTTAAAGTAAATTATTACGATAATCCATATTTTTCTGATGAACTCCAAAACGAACTGGAGTATATGAAACAAAATGATTATGATGAATATTTACACATATGGGAAGGAGAGTGCAGGACATCAACCGACGCACAAATATTCAGACATAAATATCAGGTGATGGACTTTACACCGCCAAGTAATGCAGTCTTTTATTATGGTTTAGACTGGGGATTTTCACAAGACCCAACAGCTGTGTTAAGATGTTTTATTTATGATAACTGTTTGTACATTGACCATGAAGCAGGTGGTCGACAAGTGGAGTTAGATAACACCTACAAACTAATAGATGAAATTCCCTTGTCAAAACAGCATATAATAAGAGCAGATAGTGCTAGACCTGAGTCAATCAGTTTTGTTAAAAGACAAGGCTACAAGATTGAGTCGGTTCATAAATGGAGTGGTAGTGTCGAGGATGGGATTGAGTTTATACGCAGTTTCCGTATGGTTTACATTCACACTCGCTGTTTAAACACAGCAGAAGAATTTGTGAAATACAGTTACAAAGTAGACAGATTAACAGAGGATATATTGCCACAGATAGTAGACTCAAATAATCACTACATTGATGCATTGAGATATGCATTACAACCAATGATAAAAAGAAAAGGACAACCAAAACTGGCAAGAGTAATAGGAGCATAGAATGGGAATTGATAGTACACATCCTTTGTATGATGAGTCAAAGGAAAAATGGACAAGAGTCAGAGATTCTTTTTTAGGTTCAGATGCGATAAAGTCAAAAGGTGAGATTTACTTACCAAAACTTAGTAGTCAAGAAAAAGGTGAATACGATGCTTATGTCATGCGTTCAATGTATGTCAATGCAATTAAAAACACCATTCAAGGTTTAGTCGGTGCTGTGATGCGTATAAACCCAGTAATAAACGCACCTGACAGAATTATGGAGTTAGCAGATGACATAACAGGCACAGGGGTAAGTCTTAATGATTTCATTTCTAATATGTTGTCTGAGCAATTGCTTATGGGCAGACAGGGTGTATTAGTTGACAGGACAGAAGAGCGTGCTTATTTGTCAGGATATACAACTGAGCAAATGACCAACTGGATGCAAGACATTATTGTTTTGAAAGAAACCTACTTGATGCAAGATTTGAACGATGATTACTCTCAATCATATGAAGTTCAATACCGTGAGTTACTTATTGACGAAGATGGTAAATTTTTAGTAAGAATATGGAAAGATAACGATGGCTGGAATGTTTCAGAAGAAATATACCCGACAAGAGTTGGTCAAGCATTGGATGACATACCATTTGTTGCAATTAGTGGTAATGAGTTAAATATGAATCCAACACAACCACCTTTGATGTCTTTGGTTGATACTAACCTATCAATGTACCGCACAAGTGCAGACCTTGAGCATGGCAGACACTTTACAGCACTTCCAACACCATATGTAACTGGTATTGACGGTGATAGTGAGTTGAGGATTGGTTCAGGCTCTGCTTGGATATTACCTGACTCATCAAGTAAAGCAGGTTATCTTGAGTTCACAGGACAAGGATTACAGGCTCTTGAAAAAGCTGTGGAAGAGAAGCGTTCAATTATGGCAGGTCTTGGTGCAAGTTTATTACAGACTCAAAAGAACGGTGTCGAGTCGGCTGAGTCACTAAGATTAAGGCAAAACTCTGAAGCATCAGTATTAGTTGGTGCTGTCCTATCAGTGCAAGAAGGTATATCAAAAGCACTAAGCATTATGGCAGAGTGGGAAGGGGTGAGTGGTGACATAGAGGTTGCACTCAACACCGACTTTGTTGACACTAAGATTGAGTCTGAGGATTTGGTTGCATTGATGAGTGCTTGGCAGTCAGGTGCTATAAGTCACGAAACATTCCTACACAATATGAAAAAAGGTGAAATATTGCCTGACGAAGTATCTGTGGAAGATGAAAGAGACAGGATTGACTTACAAAACCCAATGAATTTAGATTAAAAGATGAGAAACCATTGCAAAATATTAGCACTATCGTTGTTATTAAGTGGCTGTGGTGCATTAACAAACAAGTTTACTGATAACCAATGGGACTATATTATTAAAGATAATCCATTGATTATTCCACCTGATTTAATTAATGACAATACCGACCCTTTAATGTGTTCAAGTCAATATCCAAAATTATGTGACGGGTGGTTAAGTGATAAACCAATTGATGAACAGTGAATACAAATGAAAAGATACTAGACGAGATAACAGGGTACGCTGTAGATATACAAAGGTACGAGGCAACCGTACAGAAAAAAATAATAAAGCAACTTAAAAAACTTGAAAGACAATTAGTTGCTGAGCTAAGAGATTCAGGTGTTGCTGAAGCTGTCAGACAACAAACAAAGCAAAAAAAGTTAAAAGCTTTGTTAAAGAAAACACGAGAAACAATAACGACAGCTTATAAAGATATATCAAAAGAACATCTTGTGATATTAACGGAGGTTGCTGAATTATCTGAGTTGCAAACAGTTTCTGCAATAAACACATCTATTAAAGCAAATGTAATACAACCAAGCATGAGTCAAACCATGCTTAAAAATATTGCCTCTGACACATTAATTGAGGGTGCTCCAACAAAACAATGGTGGTCGAGAAGAACTGACCAATTTCAAAGCAAGTTTGCAGACACAGTCCGAATGGGAATGTTGCAAGGCTTACCTACAGATAAAATTGTTGGAACTTTGGTTGGCACAAAACTAAACCGATATAAAGATGGTGCGTTATATTCACAATACCGTGGTGCTGATGCATTGGTTAGAAGTTCAATCCAAACGGTAGCCAACACATCAAGGCTTGATACATATCAAAATAACTCAGACATTATTAAAGGAATTGAATGGTCAGCAACATTCGATAATAGAACATCTGAAATATGCATGGCACTAGATGGTTTGCAATGGGATTTAAACTACAAACCTATTGGTCATAATAAAGCTTTTGTTGGCTCAACTGCACATTGGAACTGTCGAAGCACACAAGTCCCAGTAACTAAGAGTTGGGAAGAGTTAGGTGCAAAAAGAAAGTTTGCAGAAGTTCCTGAATCAACAAGAGCCAGTATGGATGGACAGGTGTCAGGTGGCAAAAACTATGAGCAATGGCTCCGTGGTAAATCAAAGGCTTTTCAGGTTGAGGTTTTAGGTGTCGAGAAACAAAAGCTATGGAAAGAAGGTAAGATTGGCTTTAAAGATTTAGTCAATCAGTCAGGCAATCCTCTCACTTTAGAAGAAATAAAGAACAAAATTTAGTTTAAATATAACTTGACTATACGAAGTAAAGGCGTATACTAAAGGCTGTAAGGTTAATTAAACTTACATTTTTAAACTAAAAGAGGAAATAAAATGAAAAACAATAAAGAATATACAATTGAACTTGACGGAGAAGAATTGAAAGACTTTGATGACAAGCCAATATATTTCACATACGAAGATGCAAAACGCTATTACGAAGCATTAGCAAAAGCAGGTTGCAATGTGACTTACGGCAAAGACATAAAAATATTAAACGATATATTTTTATAATCAAATAAATAATAAGAAGGGTAAGGTTGAGGTCTTACCCTTTTTTTGTGCCTCCTAAAAAGTTGTGCTAAAATGCGTATCGACAGAGTCATTTTTTAATATAACGGAGTTATATATGAGCGAAGAAGCAACTGAAGTAAAAACATATTCTGAAGAAGAATATGTAGGAGTCAAATCAAAATTAGACGAGTTCCGTTCTAATAATGTTAAACTAATGAAAGACATGGAAGCCTTAACAAGTAAGTTTGAAGGCATTGATGTTGAAGCTTACAACGAGATGAAAAGTAAGCAAGAAGCAATGAAAGAAAAAAAACTCATTGATGCAGGTAAGATTGACGAGCTACTTGCTGAGAAAACGAAGCAGATGAGAGAGGTACACAATGTTGAATTGGAAAAAACCAACCAAGTGAACGCTTCACTACAAGACCAGTTAGCCAAATTAGTTATAGACAACGCTGTAAGAGATTCTGCTGTGAAAGCAGGTGTTGTTGAAACTGGTATGGAGGATATATTACTAAGGTCTAAGTCTGTGTTTTCATTGCAAGATGGAAAAGCAGTTCCTACAGACGCACAAGGAAACACTATTTTCGGTCATGGCACAAGTGAGCCAATGAGTGTAAATGAATGGGTTAAATCACAAATGGATATAGCACCACATTTATTTAAAGCTTCTTCAGGTTCAGGCTCAAAACATAATGCAAGACCTAATGGTGTGGCTAAACAAAATCTAACTGCCATACAAAAATTAGAACAAGGCTTTGCAAAATAGGTTTATAATACCCATATTAGCTGTCGGAGATAGTTAGACCCTACTTTATTGCCTGTGGCATACAGTAGTAGATTTGTTTAATCTGCCCTGTATACTAGGGGCAATATTTTTTTTTATATAGGAGTCATAATTATGGCATCAGTTACACTAGCTGAATCAGCTAAATTATCGGAAGATATGTTGGTTGCAGGAGTGATTGAAAATATCATTACTGTAAACCCTTTTTATGAAGTATTACCATTTGCAGGAATTGAAGGTAATTCTTTAGCTTATAACAGAGAGAATGCACTTGGAGCCTCACAGTGGACAACTGTAGGCACTGCTATTTCAGGCGGAAAAGCTGCTGCTACTTTCACTCAACTTACAACTTCATTGACTACTCTTGTAGGTGATGCAGAAGTAAACGGATTGATACAAGCAACTCGCTCTAACATCAATAACCAAAAAGCTGTGCAAGTAGCTTCTAAAGCTAAGGCTTTGGGTCGTGCGTACCAAGACAAAATGATTACTGGTACTGGTTCAAGCAACGAGCTAGACGGTCTACTTAACCTAGCATCAGCAGGCCAAAAAGTAGCATCAGCAACAAACGGTTCTAACCTTTCATTTGCAAAAATGGATGAGTGCATGGACAAAGTTACAGACAAAGACGGTGAAATCGACTACATTATGATGAACGCTAGAACTATTCGTTCATACATGGCACTACTTAGAGCATTAGGTGGAGCAGGTATCGGTGAAACAGTTACTTTGCCAAGTGGAAAAACACTTCCTGCTTACAGAGGTGTTCCAATCTACCGTAACGACTACATTCCAATTAACCAAACACAGGGTAATGTTTCAACAGCTACTTCTGTAATTATGGGTACTTTGGATGATGGTTCTATGATGCACGGTATCTCAGGTCTGACTGCAAGTGGTTCAGCAGGTATCCAAGTCGAAGAAGCAGGTATTTCTGAAACTAAAGATGAAACAATCACTCGTGTTAAGTGGTACAACGGTCTTGCTCTATTCTCTGACAAGGGACTAGCGTTAATGACAGGTGTTCTCGACTAAGAGTTTTTATCTTATCCCCTGCTCACGGGCAGGGGGTTTACTGGAGTAATTATGTCATTAGATGCAACGGTAAATGGTGCGAACTCTGATAGTTTTATAACTGTCGCAACAGCAGACACTTACTTTTCAAATCACTTATATTCATCAACTTGGGATGCAGGTTCAACTGCTAACAAAGAAAAAGCATTAAAAATGGCTACTAGAATCCTTGACGAGAAATGTGCATGGTCAGGAACTAGAGCAACAAGTACACAAGCATTAGGTTGGGGTAGGACAGATGTTTACTATGATGGTATTTCTGTTTCATCTACTACCATACCAGTACAGATAGCAAACGCAACTGCTGAGTTTGCAGGTCATCTACTAGCTAAAGATTTGACAGTTAATGCTGAAGGTAAAGGTCTGAGTTCTATTAAAGTCGGAGATATTGAGTTAGACTTTGACAAATCAGACACAGCAGGTGTAATGCCTGACATTGTTCAAGAAATGCTAAGAGGTTGGGGAATAATTTACGCTAGAGCCAAGTTTGGTTCTGTCGCAGTAGTGAGGTCATAGATGCCTTACAGAACTACAATACAAAATTTAGTTGAGTCAGCTTTTGTCACATTAGATGACATTACTGAAACAATAACATATAAACACAAAACATCAAGCACCTATAATGTAGGAACAGGTGCAGTTGCTAACTCTGAAACATCGTACACAATCCCTGCGGTTATTAAATTTTTAGGCGGAGAGGTTGATGGCAACACAAAGGAAAAAGACTTTACTGGTGATTTGCAAGTGATGTTTGCAAGTAAAGACTTAAATTCAGGTTCAACTGAGCCAAATACAGCAGACACAATAACTTATGATAGTGAAATATACTCTATCAATAATATTAAGTCAGATTCAGTAAAAGCATCTTACACGCTTAATTTAGTGAGGCTAGGGTGAGTGTTGCTTCTTTCAATGTTGACTTAAATAAATTTGCCAAAAGCATGGACATTGAATTGGAAACAGTTGTGCGTAAATTAGCTTTTGAGGTTTACAAAGGTGTTACTCAAAAAACACCAGTTGACACTGGTCGAGCAAAAGCGAACTGGATGCTAGGCTACGGTAGTATTAATTCGACAATAACAAATAACACAACATTTACTTTAGTTCAGCCACCTAAAGGTTCAGGCAAACGACCAATATATATAACAAATAATCTGCCATACATAAGTAAACTTGAAAACGGTTCAAGTAAACAAGCACCAAATGGTATGGTTAATTTAACAATGAATGAAGTTCAAAGGAGTATTAGAAATGTCGTTCGCTAGTGAAAGAGCTAACATTGAAGGAAGATTTAATACTAACTGGACAACAACTACTATAGCTTGGGGTAATGTAGATATTGATACACCAAACAATGCTTCTTGGGTAAGGTTTAACATACTAAACGGAGATACTGAATATAGGGCAATAAATTATGCTAAACGATATAATGGTATAATAAATATACAAATATTTGTACCGATTAAAACAGGAACAAATGTAGCTAGAGGTTATGCAGATACGATTTCTGCAATCTTTGATTCAGTTAAATTTAATGATGTTTGTTGTGATGTGGCAAGTCTGACAACAGTAGGTACTGATGACAAATGGCATCAGATTAATGTAGATGTTCCTTATTGGAGAGATTCATGAATAAAAACGATGTAAAATTATATCCACCTAATGGTGGTGAAGATTATGTAATACCTCATCCTAGTAAGGTTGAGCAAATGAAAGAAAATGGTTGGGTTGAAAAACCTGTAAGTAAATCAAAGTCAAAGGAGAAATCAGATGGCGAATCATAAAGGCTCAGAGGGAGTCGTAAAAATAGGTACAAATCAAATCGCAGAGGTAAGAGATTGGAGTCTTTCTGAAACTGCTGAAACAATTGATGATACAGCAATGGGTGATACTGCAAGAACTAGGAAATCCTCTTTGACATCAGCAAGTGGCTCATTAAATTGTTGGTGGGATGAAACAGACACTAACGGGCAAATTGCAATGCAAGCAGGTAGTGAAGTTGCATTAAAGCTATATCCTGAAGGTAGTGCAAGTGGAGATTACTTTGCAAGTGTACAGGCAATTATTACTACGCAAGATGCAAGTGCTACAATGGATGGTATGGTAGAGGCATCTTTTTCTTGGGAGTCTAACGGTGCTGTTACTTGGGGAACTGTGTAGTGTATGAGTGTTCTTGAAAACGCAAAATCCCATTTTGATAGCTTAGAAACAAAAGCTATTGAGGTGGAAGAATGGAGTACGGTAATATACGCTACTCCATTTACGATGGGCGAAAAAAAGAAACTTTGGAAACACGCTAAAGAAGATGATATTGAGTTTATGGTAAGAACCTTAATATTAAAGGCTTTAAATAAAGATGGCTCAAAAATGTTTTCTATTGAAGATAAGATAACATTAATGAACAAAGTAGACCCAAATGTAATAGTACGAGTTGTAGGTGAAATATCGGTAGCAGAAACTATTGATGAAATGTCGGGAAACTAATAAGCGATTCCGAGTTAAAAGGAAAGTATGAACTTGCGAATCGCTTACACAAGACTGTAGCAGAAATTGATGCGATAACAGTTGAGGAGTTTAACGGATGGATTGCCTACTTCCAATTGAAGGATAACGATGGCAATTAATCAAATAGCAAACCTCGGAGTAAAAGTTGACCCTCGAGGTGCAGTCACAGGTGCTAACAGAGCAAAAAGAGCCATCACTGGTATTGGTGAATCGGCTCGTGGTGTTAAAAACAGAATTATGTCAATGCAAGGTGCTTTATTAGGTCTTGGTGCAGGTGCATTAGTTAAATCAATCATAACCACAGCATCAGAAGTTGAAAGCCTGCAAGTAAGACTTAAATTCTTAACAGGAAGTGCAGAGGACTCTGCAAAAGCATTTGAAACAATGACAAAATTTGCTTCTCAAGTTCCTTTTTCACTTGAGGACATTGAAAGGGCATCACCTTTATTATTAACAGTTGCAGATGATGTTGACCAACTAAATGAACTATTATCAATTACAGGTGACATCGCGGCAGTTTCAGGTCTTTCATTTGAAGCCACAGCAGGACAATTGCAAAGAGCCTTATCAGGTGGTATTGCATCAGCAGACTTATTTAGAGAACGAGGAGTTAAAGCATTTCTTGGTTTTGAAGAAGGTGTGCAATACTCAGCAGAGCGAACAGCAAAACACATATTCAAATTATTTAGAGATGGCACAACAACTGCTAAAGGTGCAACCTCAGAATTAGCTGATACATTTCAAGGTCAAGTGTCTATGATGCAAGATGCTTTTCGTGAATTAAAACTTGTAATTGCAGATGCAGGATTGTTTGATTTAACCGCACAAGCAGTTAAAAATATAACTGACATTCTTAAAGATGAGGAAACTATTACTAAGATGCAAGAGTTCGGTGCAGGCATACATAGAATAGGCATTGCAATGGGCAGAGTAATTGACGCATTTATGGGATTACCGCCATTTGTTAGAGATGTTGGAATTGTCTTAGCCTTTTTAGGTGGTAAGAAAGTAAAACTTGCAGTAGCAACTGTCACAGCAATTGCAATGGGTATAGATGCTGTAACAGAATCAATTAACAAGGCTAAAAAAGCATCTGAGGATACAGACGCATTAGAAGGCTTTTTAGATTTCCGAACACCTGAAGCAATTGCAGAAGCCGAAAAAATGCTAAATGAAGTAGACAGAGTTATTGATAAACATTTTTTTAAAGAACGAATGTTTTTTCAAGATGACATAATTAATATGCAAGATTTTAATAGGACAGTTGCTAAAACAGGAGATAATTTAGGTATGCTTTCTCACAATGCACATATGTCAATGTCTGCAATTGATATTATGGCAGAAAGTTTTAAAGGCATAATTACCATTTCTGATGAAGCTAATGAAAAAATAGAAGAATTCTCTGACGGATTAGCAAACAACATTGAAGATTCAATAATGAGAATGACACAAGGCTTAATGTCTTTTAAAGATGTTGTCAAAAATGTATTTCAATATGTAGCAATGCAAATAATCAGAAATAATATAGCCAAACCATTAGCATCATCTCTTTCTTCAATTATTACTGGTGCAGTTGGTGGTTATGCAACTGGCACCTCAGCTAGTGTTAGCAGTATCTTTCCACCAAGAGCAAATGGTGGTAATGTAAATGCAGGACAGCCTTACATGGTAGGTGAAAAAGGTGCAGAATTATTTGTACCTAAAAGTTCAGGTGATATAATTCCAAACAATCAAATTGGTGGCAGTACAGTTATTAATGTAACATATTCACCACAAATAAATGCTTTAGACCCAAGAACAGCAGGTACAGTCATTGTTGAAAATGCACCTACAATTGTTGGTGTGGTTAGACAAGCATTTGAAAGAAACGGACAGCAGGTATTAATATGAGTTTTCCAACGACACCAGTTCCAAGTTCAATATCAATAAAAAGTATAACCCCTACTTTTACAAGTGTCACTCAGTCCTTAAAAAGACAAGTAAGACAAAGAGGTGGACAAAGATGGCTTATATCAGCAAGTTATCCACCTTTAAATAGAACAGAATTTGCTCCTGTGTGGGCATTTGCTCAATTACAAAAAGGACAATTTAATACATTTACTTTCATTCCACCTGTTTATGGAAACACAAGTGGAACAGCAACTGGAACTCTACTTGTAAATAATTCAGGTGGCTATGCAGTTGGCACTACAACAATTGTAAGTGATGGATTAACAGGAACGCTTAAAGCAGGGGATTTTTTAAAATTTGCAGGTCATGACAAGGTTTATACATTAACTGCCGATTCAGGCACATCCTTAGTCATTGAACCACCATTATTGAGTGCTGTTGCAGATAATGAAGCAATAACTTATAACTCTGTGCCATTTACAGTTGCATTTACGACAGATTTACAAGAAATGTCTGTATCAACTAATGGTTTTGTAGGTTATAAAATAGACTTAGTCGAGGTCATATAATGGACAGAGGCTCAACAACAGCTTTCCAAAACGAAGTTGTCAAGGAAGCTAACAGACCAGTACACTTAGTAGAGATTTCATTTGCTAATGAAACCTTATATATGAATGATTCTTTTAGAGATATTACTTACAATGGTAATAACTACATTGGTGCATATGATTTTTTGTCTTTTACAGATATTGAAGAAACTGTAGAAGTAATGGTGAGTAAGGTTACTATTGCTCTGTCAGGTGTTGATAAAGTGTGGATTGGAAAAGTTTTGACACAGCAATATATTGACAGACCTGTAAAAATCTATACTGCGTTTTTAGACACAAGTTATGCTCTTATATCAAATCCTGTTTTAATTTTTGAAGGTCGCATAGATAAGCCATCAATAACCGAAGAATTTAATAGTGGCAAGTCAGTTGTTTCAGTAACAGCTACAAACTCTTGGGTAGATTTTTCAAGAAACACTGGTAGGCATACTAACAACGAAGAACAGCAAGTATATTTTGCAGGTGACTTAGGCTTTGAGTTTGCCTCAGAAATTGTAAAAGACATTACATGGGGTCAATCATGAACCCTGATAAAGAGCAAAAATTACATGCTTATGTTGAAAGTCAAATGGGTTTACCTTTTAAGTTTGGTGAGAATGATTGCCCGTTGTTTACTCTTGGTTGCATTGATATTATGCACGACTCAGAAAAAAGAAAAGATTTTGTAGGTTTATGGCATGACCAAAAGTCAGCATGGAAGTGGGCAAAAAAAAATGGTGATATATATGAGCATCTGTTGAAATGGGGGTATAAAAGAGTAGACATACAATTTATACAAACTGGCGATATTATCATTATGGAGCAAAGTTTAGCACATGCTAAAAAATGGAGAAGCGTTGCAGTTTGTTTAGGCTCAAAAGTTGCAATAGTGACTGAAGAACATGGGGTAGTTCCTGTTGATTTAAAAGAAGTGCCAAATATTAAAGGAGTAGTTAGATGGCAGTCACCTTAGTTACAGCAGTTGTCGGCACAGCAGTTACAGCAGGAGTTACATCTGTAGTTGCAGGTGCTATTGGAGCAGGTGCAGTTGCTACAGTTATTGGTGCTACAGCAGGGGCAGTTGTAGCAGGTGCGGTATCAGGTGCATTAACTGATACTCCCGATTTGGCTAATGAAACCGTTGAGGCTACTGCTAGTGGTTTATTGGTAAACAAAGCATCAAACAATGCAAGTATTCCTGTGATATATGGCACACGCAGAGTCGGTGGTACTCGTGTGTTTATGGAAGTTAGTGGTGCAGATAATAAATATTTGCATATTGTATTAGCAGTTGGAGAAGGAGAGATACATTCTTTTACACAGTATTATTTAAACGATATTGCTTACAATGATGCTAGGTTTAACAACAAAGTAACAATTACACCACATACAGGTGCAGATGACCAAACAGTAGACACAGGTTTAAGTGGTGCGGTTTCTAATTGGACATCAAATCACAGGTTAAGAGGTACAGCGTATTTATATGTCAAGCTAGAGTTTGACCAAGATGCGTTCCCAAGCGGTTTGCCAACTATAACAGCAGATGTCAAAGGTGTTAAGGTTTATGACCCTAGAACAAGTACCACAGCGTGGAGTGACAATCCTGCATTATGTATAAGAGATTATTTAACAAATGAAAGATACGGAAGGGGTATTCCTGCATCGCAAATAGATGACACCTCTTTTACTGCTAGTGCTAATTATTGTGATGAAAATGTAACAATTGGCGGTGTAAGTAAAAAAAGATATAGCTGTGATGGTGTAGTCAACACACAGAGCGGTTCAATGGTAATTCTTAAAAAACTTTTAACTTCTTGTAGAGGGTTTTTAATATTCACTGGTGGCAAATATAAGTTAGTTTTAGACAAAATAGAAACTGCTGTATTTACTTTTTCTGAAGATAATATCGTTGGCACATGGAACATAGGATTAGGTAACAAACAAGTACAATATAACAGAATTAATGCTAATTTCTTTAACCCATTAAGGCAATGGCAACCTGATATTGCAGTTGTTGATTCACCAACACTAAGAACACAAGATAACGGTCTTTTATTAGAAAAATCAATTGAATTGCCATTTACATCAGATATTGACAGAGCAAAAATGATAGCTACTGTTAATCTAAATCAATCAAGACAGCAAATGACAGTAGAGTTTAACTCAACTATAGAAGCACTTAGATGTGAAGTAGGTGATGTGGTGTATGTTAAACATCCAACACCGTCTTGGGATACATTAAATGGTGGGAGTGGTAAGAAATTTAGAGTTATAAAAATTAGAATACAAAACACAGACGAAGTTAAAGTTAGTCTTTTAGAATACGATGCCAATGCTTATGACTTTGGAACGATTGCATTAACCGACACATCACCAAATGCAAACTTACCTGACTTAACAACTGTTGTTGCACCAAGTAATCTTACAGCTACCGAGTCTTTATACGACACTATTGGTTCAGCAGGTGTCAAAGTGCGAGTTGACCTCAATTGGACAGCAAGTGCAGATGTTTTTGTAAAAGAATACAATGTGGAATGGAAACTGAGTTCTGATAGTACATATAACTCTTTAACTACAACTCGAACCACAAGTGCTAGGCTTGACGATGTAGACCCATTGCTACATGATTTTAGAGTAAGAGCAGTTAACACAATTGGTGTTAGTTCAGATTATTTAACATTAAGCAACTTTACGGTTGCAGGTCTTACAACACCACCTGAAAATGTACAAAATTTATCATTTATTAGTCTAGGTGGTTATGCTCATCTATCTTGGGATTTAGCCAATGACTTAGATGTAAGAGTTGGTGGTAATGTAAGATTTAGACATAGTAGTTTAACAAGTAATGCTAACTGGTCATCATCAACAGACATAGGTACTGCTGTTGCAGGTCATAATACAAATGCTGTATTGCCACTTCTAGCAGGTTCATATATGGCTAAATTTGTAGATTCTACAGGCAATGAGTCAACTGGCGTGTCAACATTTATTAGTACCTCTGTGCCTAATATTGTGCCTATGAATCAAGTCGTGACATCTACACAAAACCCAAACTTTACTGGTAACAAGACAAATTTAATTGCTGTCGATAATTTATTAAAGTTTGAGGCAGACACTTTATGGGATAGTTTTGTAGGTAATTTTGACACATGGGGTTATATCGATGCAATGGGTGGCACAGATTTAAGCGGTACTTATGAGTTTGATAATTATATTGACTTAGGTAACACTTTCACATCGAGAGTGACAGGCGAAATAGTTTTTACCGCATTTACTTCGGGTGATACAATTGATGCTAGAACAAATTACATGGACACTTGGGCAGACTTTGACAATGTGCCTAATGATATAAACTGTGACTTGTATATTGCAAGTACAACAGATGACCCTGCATCTAGTCCAACATGGACAGATTGGGCAAAGTTTGTTGTAGCTGACACACGAGCAAGAGCATTAAAGTTTAAATTAACTGCATCTTCGGGTGACCCAACACACCAAATAAACATAACAGGTTTAAATGTTAGTGTAGACTTTCCCGACAGAGTACAAGGTGACAGGGGTTTGCAAACTGGTGCAGGAACAACTAATGTAACATATGCTGACCCATTTAAAGTAACACCGTCTTTAGGTATTACAATTGTTGATATGCACTCAAATGATAATCTTGTAATAAGCAACGAAACCGCTACAGGTTTTACAATTGGTGTGCAACATGGTGCTAGTTATCACGACCATGAGTTTAACTATGTGGCGAGGGGTTATTAAATAGTGATAAAATACAACAAACTAACGGGGAATATTTATGGCAACACATGATTATGTAATAGCAAACCAAACAGGTGCTAACACTCGTTCAGACTTAAACAACTTATTTTCAGCAATTGTAAGTCAAAATAGTAGTGGCTCTGAACCTGCAACTAAATATGCTTATATGGTTTGGGCAGATACTGGTAACGATTTATTAAAAGTTAGAAACGCAAGTAATAATGCTTGGATTAGTCTTTACACTTTGTCAACAGGAGCACCTGTAACAGCGAGTGCTAGTGCTTTACCAAAAGCAGGTGGCACTATGACTGGCGATTTAATACTTGGTGATAATGTTAAGTTAGAAGTAGGCTCTGCAACAGGTGGTGATTTACAAATTTACCATGATGGCTCTCACAGTTATATTGAAGATACTGGTACAGGTAATTTAAAAGTAAGAACTAACAAGTTTTATATTGACAATGCTGATTCTTCTAAAGATATGGCAATTTTTACTGATGGTGGTTCAGCAGAACTTTACCATAACAATATTAAAAAAATTGAAACAACTGCAAACGGTGTAACAGTAACAGGTGGTGCAGTAGGTACTATGACTACAGATAATGATGGCTCATTTAGTATGTCTGCTAGTAACAACTTTAAATGCACTCCAACAGGTAACTTTACATTAACCTTCACAAACATTGTTGCACAATCGGGAAACATACTTCTTGTTAATTCGGGTGGTCACACAGTATCAGCACACGCTAACACTAAAGTAGATGCTAACTTATTAGCTACAGTATCAACAGCAGGAACATATTTGCTTTCTTATTTTGCCGATGGTACAAATGTTTACATGACAAATTCTGCTGTTTACACATAGGATAATATGGCATTAATACAATCAACTGCAATACCTAGTGGTGCTACTGACTACGAGTTAGAGCAGAGTCTAAAGTTTAATGATGATGATAGTCCTTATTTAACTAGAACCCCAGTAGGTGAAGGCAATAAAAGAACTTGGACTTGGAGTGCTTGGGTTAAAAGGTCACAATCAACAACAGAAACACCAATGTTTATTGTTGAAGAAGATGGTAATAATAGAGTACAGTTTAGATTTAACAGTGACCAAATTAGAATATATGATGTAACTTCTGGCTCAGTAGCATATGATATTAAAACAACTGCTGTATATAGAGATTATTCTGCTTGGTTGCATATATTAGTTGCTTTTGATACAACACAAAGCACAGCATCAAACAGATTCAAACTTTATGTCAATGGAACACAAGTTACTGATTTAGCAACAGCTACATACCCAAGTCAAAATAGTGAAGGTGTTGTTAATAAAGCTGTTCCTCATAATGTTGGTGCAATACTTACTGGCAGCACTAATAGATATTTTGAAGGTTATCTAGCAGAAGTAAACTTTATAGATGGTACTGCAAAAGCACCAGCAGACTTCGGAGAAACAGGTACATACGGTGAATGGAAGCCTATAGAGTATTCAGGCACTTATGGTACTAATGGATTCTACCTACCGTTTAAA
>Ga0208669_1000492_pt1 | contig 15876 bp, 17 predicted proteins | sample 21_taG_FD_184095 | JGI IMG/M metagenome (GOLD analysis project Ga0208669, IMG submission 184095) | Marine viral communities from the Subarctic Pacific Ocean - 21_ETSP_OMZ_AT15319 metaG (SPAdes) (version 2) | ecosystem: Environmental > Aquatic > Marine > Oceanic | place: Pacific Ocean | collected...
TATTCTTATTAGGTCTTCTTCCATTTCTTTCCTTATTCTTCTTAAGGCGATAGTTTGCAGTTGTATTTGTCTTAGTGTTAGTTTCATGTTTTTCCTCTGTATTACCAATAGGGTGTCCCTATATAAGGTTATTCCTCACCGGTCCAAAATGTTGCGAACATTTCAGTATCGCAATCTTCACATAGTCCACCGAATAATTCGATATCTTCCAAGCCACAGTCTTCACATTGTTGTTGTTTCATGTTTGTTTCCTCGCTAATTACCTAACGCGAGGTATCATATATTACTTTGGGTGAGGGCTATCGTCGTGAACCTCAAAATCCTAAACAGGGGTATATAAGGGGGCCAATCCCGCTCGCGTTTTTTGGTGAAATTTTTTTTCACACGTGTGGAAAAATTGGGGGTTTATATACCCCCTTTCCCGGCGAATGGACTATATATACTTATAGTTGTTCGTGAATTTGGTCTACGATATCATGTAATAAATCCAACATATAACCATGTGTTAAAACATCATTATGTCCGTATTTATTTTTTTGAATCTGTCCAATGTCAACTTTATCTAAATTTATTTCGAATTTCATTTTTCTACCTCCTTTATTTTTCCTGCCATTTCTTGAACCTCTTTTAAAACATACTTCGCAAAGTTATTCCAATCGGTTTTATTTCTTGAATCTTTTGCTAGTGAATCCCAAGCCATTATAGTGGACCTGAGATTATTGTAAGCATTAGCTTCGTTTCTGATTTGCTCGTTACTCAAAGCTGGGGCTTCTTCGGCCCGCTTGATATAGGTGATTAACATATCCATTTTACCACCCCATCTCACAATTACAATCTGAGCAAACTTCTTTTGCCCCTAGACCGTAGCCTCTTATTGTGGTTGCTACTGCGTCGCCGCAGTCCTCGCACATGTCTACATCATTTATTAATGATTGAGCTGACTCGGATTCTTCGAATCCCATTCTGATTAGTTCGTTTGTATTCATTTTTTCTTATCTCCTTGTAATTCCTATAGCGACCCTATTAATAAAGGTTACGCTTATGCCCCCCTGTGGCCAGTGTTGGCCATGCCTTGGCATTCTGGCTCACTACCATATTCACGGTAGTGCTGAGCGACTAAGCTAGCCTCGTGCTCTAAGGCCTCCCATGGATTATTAAATTCAGCTATTACTATTAAGCTGATATCTTGTCCTTTCTTTGGCCTATGTTTTGAAAGCCTTGATTGAGGGTCTTGAGTGAGTCCGTAATACACGGCGTTAGGGCTGATTGAATCGCCCATTTTCACATCATAAAAATGGTATGATGTCTTTTCTTGTTGTCTGGCTAGTTTATAGATATAGTAGTTTTGTTTCATATTGCTTACCTTCTGTCATTACAGTGTAGAAGCCCTATATAAAGACTTGTGTTTTAAAGGAGGGGGTATATAAGTAAAATCGCGCGAATGGAAAAAAAGCGCAAAAAAATGACAAAAAAATGCAAAAAAAACGCTATTTATTTGATAAAAAAATGCCCTAATCCGTCTGTGTGCGCTGATGGTGTGCACTAGTGCACGGGCGCCAGACTCCCCCCGTCTAAAAAAGCGAAGGGGCACCCTTATTTTTTATGGAGGTAGGGGTAAAAACAAATCGAGTGATATTTTGAACCTTCTCTATATATCTTAATATAGGTATAATAGGTATCTCTACTAACAACAATACTAAGCTCTATATAGCACTCCTCAGTTCAGAGACAGAAAGCCTTATATAGTGACAAAGGTTAAAATATACTGTATGACAACTAAAACGCAGAACTCCATAAAATGGACGTGTAATGAAATCAGGGATTTGCTATTAGCCAAGAACAAAGCGTATGGTGATAGCGCCATTGAACCTGATAATATTTTTAGTAAGCTCGACTCAGCACAGGCTATCTGTGCACGAATCGATGACAAGCTCAGCAGGATAAAGAATGTAGGGCTTGACGACAAGACAGAGGATACACTTGATGACCTCATAGGCTATTTAATCTTGCTCAAGGTTTCGCGGGAGCGTAGCGGCAGCAAGGAGACTTTATTTACCACGTGTAATTGTGAACATGGGTGGCATAATTGTGCATGCCAAGTAGAGCTTAATGTTAATGGTGATGGTACCTTTGCTGACTATAGCGAAGGTTACGCTCCCCCGTGGAGCTATGAGGTAGAGAGAGTACGTGTCTTTGTTAGCGACCCCGGTGACGAGATAAAGCCTATTGAGAAGAAGTCGGAGTTGTGTGACAATGAGTGAAGCAACGTGGACAGCTAGCCACATGCGGCTTAGTCCTTCTAAAATAAATACGTACTTGAAGTGCCCCCGTGAATTCTATTACAACTATATAGCCAAGCTTCCTCAAAAGAAAACTATACACCTGTTCCGTGGTACGTTGGTACACCAAGTATTGGAAGACTTATTTAAAAAACAATTCCGTACGTTACCCCAGTGGGAGAAAGGAGCACCCAAGTTATGGGTACAAGGACAGTTCGAAACTGGCTGGGAAGAGAAGATAGCTAAACATAAATGGCTATGGGATGTACACACCAAAGAAGAGATGGATTCTATGTACACTGAGACCGAAGCGTTACTACAGAACTTCGTCGACTCCGTCGACAAGAAACTAACCGAGATGGTGCAGTGGAAGATATTTAAGAACAAGCAACAAGCTTGGAACGCTGTAGCACCTAAGTACGCTGAGAAGTGGGTTAAGTCTAAAGAGTACGCAATCGTAGGAGTTATCGATGTTGTGTGTAATGATTTCGACGGTGGTACTACATTGCTTGATTATAAGACCAGTAAGCGCTACGGTGCATACTTACCTGAAGAATACTATCGACAGTTAATCATCTACGCTTTCTTATACACTTTAGAGATGGGAGAGATGCCTGACTTTGTAGGCGTTAATTACCTACGCTTTGATGATACCTTTTTCGTTAAGGTTAATCAGAATGTACTTGATGAAGCAAAAGACTTGATTAAGATGGTACATGACTGTATTAAGGAACGCGAAGAATACGAAGATAGATATGAGACTAAGCCACAAAACTTATGTAAGTGGTGCTCGTTCTATAAAGGTAACGGCGGCCCTTGCGATGTAGAGCTTCCTAAGTGGAAACCAAAGTATTCTAAACGTAAAAAAGAGAACTATGCTGATGTAAGTAATAAATTAAAAGGTACATTAGACGTAGAATCTCAATCTCAGTTCCCTGACTTCGATTGAGGGTAATCTTTAAATAGAAGCGTCATGTAAAATAATACATGGCGCGCGATGATTATGGTGCTATTTCTGTAATCTCTGATGAGGAACGAGATGCATTAGGGATAGGAGGTAGAAAACCAGAGGAAGAAGAAGAAGGTCTTTTTGAGACTATAGGTAAAGCTGGAGATAAAGTAGCAGAAACAAAGTTTGGAAAAAAACTAGGTTCTATACTTACTGTTTTAATACTTGCTTTTTTTGGTGGTGGAGGAGATTTAAATGCGCTTGATAACATTTTTGGAGGAGAAGAAGAGACCATGTCAATGGGTGGATGCATGGACATATCTGCTGTTAACTATAATGCGAAAGCCACTTTTGATAACGGCAGTTGTATATTCCCTCCTCCTGTTATTTATGGATGTACTAACCCCGATGCAGATAATTATAACTCACAAGCTACTCATGATAATGGTAGGTGTCAGTTCCTTGGCGGACCGATAGATAACGGTACAGGTAACGAAACACATACGAATGAGACAGTATACGGTTGTATGGATGTAGATGCTGAGAACTACAATGACCGTGCTGAAGAAGATGATGGCTCTTGTGAATATGAAGAATACGATTGTACACCCAATGCAACCTATTTCTATAATGATATGCAATACCAAAATTATTCTAGAGAAGATAATACACTTAATATTACAATAGATATTGATACTGATTGTGACCGAGAAGCTTTACCTGTATTGGTAACCTTTGATGTAGGTCATATAAAGATAGTGGATAACGAAACAGTGTGGAATGGATATATGTACACAGACCACTATTACAATGTAACAGGGTGGGAAGCAGATGAATATACACTTACCTCAAGTCCAGACTACTTTACTGAGCCATATACTGGTTGGTATATGGTATATGTAAACTTATATGCAGATTGGGATAAAGATGGGACTTACGATTACGTAAACTATTTCTACATAGAAGAAATTATATTGGAGGAAGAATGAAAGCACGCGAAATGCTTATTCTTACTAATATGCTAGCTAAAATAATTTCAGAAGTAGATGATTTAAAAGAAATGATAAGAAATAAAACCTTCGAAGACTTTGAAGATAATTTCGAGGAGGAAGAATGATTGATGATTACAAACACTCTAATAAAGATTCTGGAGTTTACAGCACTCTTATGTGTGGGACTCTCTCTTTATATAATAGGGTTAATGTTAAGGTCTGTAAAGAAAAGAACAACACCAGTAGAGAAAAAACCAGAACCAATAAAGGAGAAAACAATAATGAGTAAAGAAGCAAGTGAAGGAATAACCTTCAACGATATTTTTATGTTTATGATTGCAGTACCTTTGGTTCTACTTTGGGTTGGATTTGCAGGGTTCGTTATACACACGGGACTCAATAATTCAGCCGTACTTGAAAACATTGAAGCATATACGACTTTGATAGCTATATTAGGAGGCCCAGCGCTTCTTATTATTAAAGATGCTCTAGATGTATGGAAACAAGAACAAGCTGAGAAGACAGCGTTTTATAAAATAAAGGCACAAGCCGTTATTGATTATAATGACGCAAGTCAGAAACAAGCTCAAATGATAGAATCGAAAGCACAAGAACAAGAACATAAGATGGAGACAAAAAAATGAGTAAAGAAATACTAGAAGCAAGCAGCTGTTGCTGCGACGATTGTAGCTGTGATTGCAGCTGCTCAAAAGAGGAATAAATATGTCGATGGGAAAAAAACCAATAACATCATACGAATCTATTCCAGCAGATAAACCTAAAACATCAGAGATGTACATGGGTTTAACGCCGGACGAAGGATATGATAATCAAACACCAAATGTCAACTTTGTAGATGACAAAAAGAATTACCAAAAGAATTCAGATAAATCAACTTTATCATCAGGTTAGGTAATCTAAAGCCCGAATAAAGAGTTTTAAAGCGCGCCACGCTAAGAACATTAAGAAGGGCAAATGGTAAGCTTTATATAGATAGGGCTTCTAAATATTTATGGGCACCCGCCACAGGGCCATTGCTCCACAGGTTACTTAACGCAAGTGCCATTGTGGGTACCCCAATATATGGAGATATCAACATATGAATAATACAAACAATGAAACAGCTGGAAATGAGACAGCAGAGGATGGTAACATCACTGCTCTTATCGACACTGTAGAAGAATCTGGAATGTTAGACACACTAATGGATGAACCGTTACTTTTAGCATTAGTTGCTGTAGTATTAGGTTTAGGCGCTTATATCGCTTATACCGTACCAGCAGTTAAAGAATTAGTTTTTAAATATATTAAGAACAATGAAGCTGAGTTAATGGGACTTCTAGATAAAAATCTAACTAAAGTACAGATGAAAGCTTTTGAGAAGCTAGACGAAACAGCACAAAAGCACGTCAAAGACTCTTTAGTCCGAAATGTTTTAATAACAGCTTGGGATGAAAAGGATGACGAGCTAGCTAGTCTTGTAAAATCTAAAGTCAAAGCAGCCCTCGATGAAGGGAAAGAGCTTTGAACGTAGAGGAATACGAGCACAGATTAAGGCAGAGGGTTGGAGAAGCTGAATATGAACGTCATAAAGAGCTTGTCCGCCTTCTTGCGCGCAATCTTGCTCTTGAAGACATACTGTGGGAAGAAATTCTTGTATGTATTCGGGATGTTAACGCTAGAACAGAGCTCTTGCGCCAAAGAAATACAATCGTTAAGGACATTCATACAGAATTCCGAGCGTTAAACATTGAAGTGCCAACTACTGTAGAGAAGAATACTGAAGCATTTGCTTCATTTTTAGGAGATTTATCCGATGAAGGAGAAACAAAAGAGTCTAAACAGCCTGCTGACAGGTAAAGGTGGATTAGATTCAAGAAAGTTAGAGGATATATTTAAAAGTTGCAGACAAGATTCTGCAAAAATGAGAAAATTGATTAGGGCATTCTGTACTTCATACCTAATTGATGGACAACAACGACCATTACTACTCAGACCTTTACAAGAAGACATAGTTATAGAATGTCTAATGTTAAGAGATGACGATAAACAAACCAAATTAGCAATATTAGCTCCACGAGGCAGTGGGAAATCGTTCGCATTGTCTGTAGCGGTGACTATATATATGTTTTTTAATAGATTTAGAGATTTAGTATTTATACTGGCCCCTACTGAGGACCAAGCAGCTCTAATCTTTAATTATGTATATAGACATTTTGCTGATAACAGTTTTTTAAACGGCTTAGTTAAGAATTATCGCTTTCATAACAAGCCCAACATAACACTTAAGGGGGGCACTATAATGCGAAGAGCTCCATTGGCGCCTAGTAACCAAGGACAAGCCATAAGAGGGCAACACCCTACATTCCTTGTTGTTGATGAGTCTCCACTCATCGACGATAAATTGTTCATTGACAATGTAGAGCCTTCTATTGTTGCAAATAAAGCACCTTTTATTAATTTAGGAACACCAAAATCAAAAGATAACCACATGTATAGATATTTATACGATGATGGCTATGCTGATACCTTTAAAAGATTACATTATACATGGAGAGACGCCGTAAAGAAAGGGGATGCTTATTCATCACCCTATACTGATGAAGAAATGTTAGATAAAATGACTGAATGGGGAGAAGATTCTATCTACTGGAGGACAGAATACGAGTGTGAGTTTGTAGAGTCTGTAGCGAATGTATTTAATCCAGAGAAAATCAAGGCGTGTTATGATGATTACGAAATTACTGGACTTGATGGGGATGGAAAGCAGAGAGGAAGCAATATTATTGTTGGTGTTGACATTGGCAAATCTGTTAACTCTACTGTTATTAGTGCATGGTCCCTTGAAAAGTCTGACAAAGAAAATATTGCTAGACTTATATACATTGAAGAAATCAATGCCCGAACTGGTGGACACGATATTCCATACCAACGTCGACGTATCATGGACATTACCACTCAGTTGGGTGCTAATAGGCTCATTGTTGATTGTACTGGTATGGGTGGTGCGGTCGAACAAGACCTTAGGTTAGCTTGTATGGATGAAGATATACATTTTGTAGCATTTATATTTACTGGTGGCCCTAAAGGAACTAAAACACAAATGTATAGAGATTATGTGTCATATGTACAACAAGGTAGAGTTAGAGTACCAAACCCAGCACATTTAAATGCTAACGATGCTAAATTAATACATAAATGGACTAGAGAACACATAGATTTAGAATATACTATGGATGTAGCTAATAAAACCGAAAAGATTGCAGCACCTAGTAGTAAACATGATGATTATTGTGATAGTTCTGCTATGGCAATACACGCTACATTAACTATGTTACCTATGACTGGTAACTTTGGACAGAGTATAATATCTAGACCGATTAATAAAGCAACAAGTATTAATAGACCAAATCACTCAGGTGGTCCACTTTTTACAACAACTAGACGTAATGTTACGCTAAATAAGCAACCTTTGCGTGGATTGTAAGAAAAGCTTTATATACTCATAGAAGTTAATTATAAATAGCCATGTCGTTTATAGATAGAGTTAGACGCAGTTTTGCATCAATTGGAAGCAATCCGTCTTATAAGAAAGATGACCCACGCAGTTACGGTGAGGGAGTAATTCAAAGACTTAAAATAAACAAAGGATTTGGTGGTTTTGGACAAAATAAAGATTTTGAACCACACGTAGGTAAAAATAGAACTTATATGAATGTTTACCTCTCAGACCCTATTGTTAGAAGTTTAATTGACTTACCTTGTTTGTACGCTGTCAAAGATAATTTTGATATTGTTACAGCCGAAGATGGTGTCAGAGAAGAAGTAGAAGAAATGTTCCGCGATATAAATATAGAACATATATTATATGGTTGGTTAAGGAATGCCCGTATTTTTGGTACAGGATATTTAGAATGGACTGGAGATAACCTTATATTAAGGTCTAGTCAAAATATGTACGTAAAAAGAAATGAGCACGGACAGATAGAATACTACTACCAAAAAGTAGGAGATGATGACGAAAACATAAGATTTGAAGAAAATGAAATTATCGAACTGAGAAACAATCAATTTGATGATTTTGCTTATGGACTGTCAGACATACACCCTATACTTTATCTAGTGGATTTAAAAGATTATGCTGAAAGAGATATAGGAGCTGCTTTAAATAAATACGCTTCTAGTAGGTTTGATGTAAGCGCAGGTTTACCTGATATGCCATACGGTCCAGATAAAATTAATGAGATTGTAGATGCATTTAACACATTAGCACCCGGCGAAGATATAATTCACGGAAACGACATAGTAATAAAAGAACTACAAGGTACACAACGTGCATTTGAGTACGGTAAATATACTGATGATATATTAGATAAGATACATGTAGCACTTAAAACACCACGAACTATGTGGACAGACCCAGAAAAGGCTCGTCCAATATTTGAACCATATGTAAGATATTTACAAACTATGGTAGAGGGAGCACTTAATTCCCAGCTTATGCCACAATTAGAAAAGGGCGATGCAAAATTTAAGTTTAGGCAAATTAATGTTGAAGACGCATTCACCAAAGCTAAGACTGATATGATTTATTTATCAGAAGGAGTATTATCACCCGGTGAAGTTAGAGAGGAAAGAGGTCTTGACCCTGAAGGAGTTGCAGAATTAGATATGGAAACTTCGGAAGATATAAAGGCATCACCTATCGAAAAAGAAAAGAGTGATAAGAATGCAAACATCTCTGGTGGAAAGAATCAAGATAAGAAAGAGGAATCCGCTAGAGCACAAAACAGGGGTAATAAACCCTCCGCAAACGCAACAGGAGATAGAAAATGACATATGAAAAATGTATGATAGCTACTAAAGCTACTCTGAAGAAAAGGGGTTTTGATAACTCCGAAGAGGTCGCAGCAGGCATGTGTAACATGTGGGCCAGCGAAAATGGCGTAGAGCGGGAATTTGCAGTCAATACTACAGCAGAACCAGTTCGTAGGTCGTTTGCACTCTCAGTTGATGAAGGTGCAGACATTAATTTTACCAGCGAAGAGGGAATTGACTCTGTATCATTCCCCGTTATCGCTATTACATCCGGACTTCATGAATATGAAGAAGACGGAGAAAAACAACAAGTTTATATTGAAGGAGGTATGTTGAAAGATAGCTTAAGCAAATTTTCAGAACTCCCGATTTATGTAGACCATCAAAGAACGGCCGAGGACTTAATCGGCATGGCTGCTAATCCAGAGCTAATCGAGATGGACAATGGAAAGACCGCTGTAAAGATGTTGGCAACAGTATCTAACAAATATGGCCGCGGTCATGAAGTAATGGAAAAAGTTAAGGAGGGAGACATGACACATGTTAGTATCGATTGGTTTTCAAACGATGTTGACGTCATGGGTGACAATTATGCCACTAATATTCGTCCTACAGAGGTAAGTTTCATTGACAATGAAAAAATGGACCCAGTCTGTAAAGAATGTACTATAGAAACGAAATGTGGTTCGCATGAGCCTGAGGACGACCACGACTGTGGTTGTGGTGGCCACGAAGATTCATGTGGATGTGAGTCAGAACACACAGAGGAAAATATGTCAGAAGAGATAAAAGAAACTGTAAAGTCCGACGCAGAAAGCATTGTCGAACGCGAGTTCGCTTCCCTACGCTCACAGCTAGAAGAAGTTACTGCATCAAATAAGGAAATCAAAGCAAGCTACGAAGAGGCACTCAAATCAATTGAGGCCTTCAAAGAAGCAGACGCTAAGAGAGCCGAAGAAGAAGCAGCAGCTAGAAAGCTAAAAGCAGTAGAAGCAATTATATCTAGAGAAATCATTTTCGGTTCTATCGAAGAAGATAAGAAAGATGTACGCGCAGATGAACTTTCAGCATGGGACGAATCCAGATTGACTGGATTTAGCGAAGCTTTAGCAGCAATGCCAGAGCCAAGCAACGACACCGAAAGGTCTTTCGGAAAAGGTAAATCAGCTGATGAAGGTGAAGTACCAGAAACAAAAAGAGAGTTCGGTATGAAAATGGTCGATGGAAAAATAAAATTGAACAAAGACTATTACAGAAGAGGTAATTAAATATGGCAACAGAAATATTAATTAATGACGGTGGAGCTCCAGCTCGTATTTTACCATACGAAGCAGCTGAAGCTATCACTGCCGGAAGTGCATGTACCGTTGATGCCAATGGTAAATTGCAACTAGCAGACACAGGTGACGCCGCAGCAAAATTTGCATACGCAGGCGTAGCACTAGTCGACGCAGCAGCTGGAGATTTAGTATCTCTAATTACTGGAGTCGGTGTAGTACTAAACATCAACTGTGCTAATGTGGTAACAGGTATTATTATGATGATGGGAGCAGCAACGCCCGGTCAACTAATAACCGCTACTAACGCAGCAGCAGCCCCAAAAGCACAAGCTGTCACATTAGAAACAAACGGAGGAGCAGGATTGACAAAATGTCAAACCCTCTAAGGAGATAAACAATGGTCGACGCAACTCCCGGTATACTAACAAGCCTAAACACAGGTTCATACGCCAACACTGGCGGAACAGGTGAAAGAGTCCTTATTGACTACAAAGATGCAATTATTGATTACAAGGTCGCAGACCTTCCAGTAATGGCTTTCTTTGCAGACCCAATGACTACCGATACAGGCGGTAATATTGATATTACTTTCGGAAAACCTAGCATGAAGCTAGAACAACTAGAAGAGGGAACCACACCTCAATACCAACACACAAAACTACGCTCCGAGAGAGTAGCAGTTAAAGAGTGGGGTATTGCACTTGGTGTAACCCGAAGAATGATTGAAGATTCAAGATTCAACGAAGTAGAAATGGCTTTGAACGAAGCACGCCGTGCTGTCGATAGACACATGACGCAACACGTTACAAACGTTATTTTCGGTATAGGAGACGCTACGTTACAAACTGGTGTTAACTTACTTGCAGGAGCAGGATTCCAAGACATTGGTACTGCTGGTGCACTTTCAACTGAAGCTAATCTTTCTGATTTCACAAAGGCAGAAAATGGTGCGTTCTTAGGAACTGCTGCAACATTTAGTGGCCGTTTGGACGATTACGCTAATCAATCATTAGCTACTCTACAAGCAGCTAACTCATATACAGCAGCATCTTCCGCTGGAACAAATTCCATGACATTATCAGACATAGCAGCAGCTATTTCACGTATGTCCAAACACGGATACAATGCAACACATTTGTTCTTGAATCCGGGTCACTACGAGAATATGTTGAAGATGGCTGATTTCGCTACCGCATTTACTACAGCACAAAGAAGTGCTGCATTAGCTGATGGTGGAAATGTTATGCCTACTGCCGCAGGAAGCAATCCGTTTGGTGCAATGTTAGCAACAGGTGGAATCGTAGGACAAATCTACGGTTTAACAGTTGTTGTTAATGCATGGGTTCCAAGTGGACGAATGGGTATCTTCGACCTTTCCGTTAAGCCTATGGCTTACGTAGAGAGAAGACCATTGACTGTAGAAGAAGCAAATCCGGGATTCGGAATTGTTGGTTCTTACATGTCTATGAGATACGGTCTAAAAATCGTACGCCCAGAAGCTGGTCAAATCATAGTAAGTTAAAGTTAATTGATTAATTATAACTACTAGGTCCGAGGGGAACCTGCATTAGCAAATCCCCTCACAATTTTAATTAGGTTTATATGTCCCAATTTAACAAGCTGATGAAAAGTCTAGCAATGAATGCTAATAACCGCAAAATAGAGTCAGAAGCGTCTGGTGGTAGTGGTATTTCTGCTTTAACTTGGGACGTTGCAAATTATCGTTATGTAGTTACAGATAGTGGAGGAGGTACTATTAATGGTACTAGTGCTCAAACATTTGGAGAAGAATTAATACTTAGCGGTACAAATTCAGGAAAAATAAATTTTAGGGAAGCAGGAGGTGGAAATACTGTCTCATTACGTGCCCCTACATCATTCTCAGAGTCGCAAGATTATATATTACCAGAAGAATATCCGGGCACTAGTGGCTATGCTTTAGTGTCTACTGATGCAGGTCAAATGTCTTGGGCAGCATTTTCTGGAGGTAATACTTATATAAATGCTTTAGCTTATGCTCCTAGTACTCAAAAAATAACTGCTACACTAAGTGATAGTAGTACCGTTTTAAGTAATACTTTCACTAATTTTGGTGAAACTATTTATCTTAGTGGTACTAATGCAGGACATTTAAGATTATATGAACAGAGTGCACAGGCTGGAAACGAATACATTAAATTTGGAGCACCCGATTCATTAGCATCAAGTTATATAATAAATTTACCAAATAGTGCAGGCTCTGCTGGTAAAGTTATGGCTTTATCTAACTCTTATCAATTAGAATGGGTATCAAACACAAATAGTAATTATTATGTTACTGGTGGTGCGTATGATGCAGGTAATGATGAAATAGATTTTAGTGGTACTACAGGATTCCCAACATTTAGTGTAGATACCAGCGCATTTGCGAAAGGTTCAATAGCTGGGGCAAACACCTACATTCCTTATTTTACAAGTGCTACCGCAATAACAGGAACCAACACCTTTAGGTGGGATAATGCTAACGGTTATTTAACATTAACTAATGGTACTGCGTGGACATCAGGACAACCCCACCCTACTTTCACTATAGAAAATACAAATGCAGACGGAATAGGTCCTGCTATTAAATTATATAAAAATTCAGCGAGTGCAGGTGTAAACGATGCTGTAGGATATATTAGGTTCTATGGTAATGATTCGGCAGGTTCTCCAGCAGAAAATGAATATGCAAGAATAGAGTCAAGAATTACTGATGCTAGTGCTGGAGGGGAAGATGGTAGGTTATTCTTTCAAACTTCAACTAATGGTAGTTTATCTACAAGATTAGATATAATTGATGGAGAAATTAAAATTTACACACCAACATATATTTATGACCCATTAGAAGTAACTGGTATTCTAGACGTAGGAGGTTTAATAACAGCATCTGGTGGGGTAACACTCCCATCAACATCAGATGACTTTACAATGGGAGGTAACGCAGTAAGTGATATTAAGATTCATTCAGATGGAGTGAGTACTAGCGATAGTGATTTAGTAACTGCAAAATATATAGGAACCCATTATGCACCTCTTGCTGGTGGTGGATATATTGAAGGTTCTATCACAGATAACCAAGTAGCATTTGGAGCTTCTACCGCCAATAGTATAGAAGGTAATGCTAATTTTATATGGGATTCTACAGGACTAGCTTTAGGAGCCACTGCTGCTGCTTATAAGCTTGACGTAGTAGGTACCACTCAACTATCAGGTGCAGCTACATTAACAAGTACTGCCAATATAGGTTCTACCCTAACAGTAACAGGTACCACTAACCTAAGAAGTACTACTAATATAACAGGAAATACTACAGTTTATAATGCAGGACGTAGTCAAGTAATTATAGACCCTCAAGTGGGTGCAGCAAGCACCACTTTTCAAGACTCTGGTACCACAAATGGGGCTGCGGGATATAACCCCAATTTAATAATTAAACAACAGGCAGTTGACGATGGATTGGGTAATTATGGAGATTACCCTACTTTATATTTCTTAAAATACGGACCTACGTCCATATCCAATCCAGCTGGTGACCCAGTAGGATGGAGAATGGCTTCGTCCGGTGCAGCAGGTGTGGCATCTGCTCCTCAGACATTAGTCTGGGATTATTCTACAGACCAATCATCATATTCAAACAAATTATCTTTATCTGAAGCGGGAGTATTAACTGCTGCTACCTTTACTGGACAATTACTAGGAACAATTGCTTCAGCTACTACAGCAACAACACAATCAGCAGGAGACAATTCTACTAAAGTGGCTACTACAGCTTATGCTGATGCAGCCGCAGGAGGAGGAGGAACGCCCGGTGGTTCTACTACTCAAATACAATATAATAACGGAGGTGCTTTTGGTGGAACAGATGATTTAACGTGGGATGGTAGTAAACTAAAACTTGGAGATTCTGCTGATACTGGTAATTATTTCGAAGTTGAAGGTAGTGATTCTGAAAATACCTATGATGTATTAGTTGGAAGAAGAAGATACCCTAGAATATCTTTAAACGACAGAGGCTCCTATACCATGCAGATGTGGGTACTTGGTAGTGAATTGAGATTTGGTACGGCTGCTGGAAGTAACACTACAGCTGCTTTTGTAGTAAAGAGTGGTAGCGCTGCTGGTGCGTATACATATGGTAGCTTGGGTATAGGTACAGGTTCACCTTCTACTAAATTACACATATCAACATCAGATGTAATGTCTGCTACCTTTGAAAGCACAGGTGACACGTCACGTATAAGAGTGATGGATAATGACACAACAACTTATGTAGTTGCTAAAGATAATTATATGTCTTTAGGTACAAACAATACATTACACGCAAATAACTTAAATATAAAAAACGATGGTAATGTAGGTATAGGTACAACTACACCTTCTACTAAATTAGATGTAGTAGGGACTATCACAGCAGGTGCTAATAGTTATATGTCTATGCAAAATAATGAAGTTACTACCTCTAGTGGACATTTAAAAGTACATTCAGCTGATGACGTTAATTTAGATGCTAATTCAGGTGTTACTAATTTTCAATATCAAGGAGCTGAAAAGTTTAGATTAACAGCAGGGGCTAGTTCTCCAATTGTATTCCAACCAAAAGCTGATGCGTATGATATGGCATTCAAACAATATGATGGTACTGAAGTTATGCGTATCACTGATAATGGACGAGTAGGTATAGGCACAACTGCACCTAGCAATACTTTAGAAGTAGCTGGGGTTATTCGTAATACAAATTATATATGGCAAAAGGCAGACGGAACGCCCGGAATATTGTTGGGAAATGGTGGTAATTCTGATATTCATTATGATGGTACTGATATGCATATTAATTCCCAAAGAGGAGGTTCTGGTGATTTATTAATTAATACTGGTGGTGGTAATGTAGGTATAGGCACAGCTTCACCTACTGATAAATTAAATATAAACACAGGAGCAGGAACATTCGATTTTAGAGATTATAATATGACTTATAGTACCTCTTTAGGTATTAGGGCAGAAGCTGGATATCTTGGATTGGTGGCAGAAGCAGCTAATGATGTATTTATTTCTACTAACGGTTTTGCTAATAAAAGATTAGTTGTAAAATCAGATGGTAAAGTAGGTATAGGCACAGCTGCACCTGCTTCTACTTTATCTATCAAAGGTGATGCTGCAAATTTCAGAATAAGTAGTGCAGATTACGATTTAATTACTATGGGCCCAAGAGGAAGTAGTGGAGCTAATTTAGATAAAGCTTTTATTAATATGATGTCTACTGATGGTAGTAGTAAAATATATTTTGATGTAGGCACTGACTCATATATAAAGGGTGCTGGTGGGTTAGGTTTAGGAACTTCAGCTATAACTTCTGGATTTTTATTAGATGTCAGTGGCGCTACTCGTGTATACGGTTCTATGAGTTTAGTGAACGGTGCAATCACTTCTAATCCCGGAACTAACCATTTATGGGCATCTGGTGCTACATTATTCTGGGGTGGTTCACAAATTGGTACAACTACACCCGGTGCTGGAGCTATTCAAGGTACAGCCACAGC
>Ga0208669_1000493_pt1 | contig 15866 bp, 11 predicted proteins | sample 21_taG_FD_184095 | JGI IMG/M metagenome (GOLD analysis project Ga0208669, IMG submission 184095) | Marine viral communities from the Subarctic Pacific Ocean - 21_ETSP_OMZ_AT15319 metaG (SPAdes) (version 2) | ecosystem: Environmental > Aquatic > Marine > Oceanic | place: Pacific Ocean | collected...
AAACTTGAAAACTCTGACCTTGGTTTCTAATGATTGACTGCCCACAATGTACTGTACAAGAGCAGTACGTTCTAGAACAACTACAGACTTCTGCGGGTGTAACAGATCGAACTGCACTTGCTGTTATCATGGGTAACATCTATCAGGAGTCAACGTTTAAACCTAACGTCTGTGAAGGCGGTACCATCATTCCCTATGACAGGTGTCTTAATGGTGGCTATGGTTTAATTCAATGGACATCTAAGCATCGTTATGATGGACTAGGTACTTTCTGTGCTGAACGGAAAGCTGACCCTAGTTCTATAAAATGTCAAACAGCTTACATGATACATGAGCTAAGATTTAGGGATGACCTTAGCTCATTTCTGACTAATCATCAGACAGTCCCTTACTATATGAATGCTGCATACTACTGGTTAGGCTGGGGCGTTCATGGTAATCGAACACAACATACTTATTCTTTTTTAAATAAACTACAATGAAAATTCTTGCTATCCTCCCTGCAGCACTGTTCGCTGCTGCCCCTGTACTTGCAGGTCCATACGCCAACGTGGAAACCAACTCTGGTTTCGCTGGCTCTGATTACACCGGCTCCGCGACAGATGTACACGTTGGTTACGAAGGTGACAACTGGTATGTCCAAGGTGGTCCAGCACTGTTGGCACCAGATAATGCTGATGGTGATGTAGAACTCTCTGGTAAAGCAGGTGGTTCGTACGGAATTAATGATGCACTCTCTGTCTATGGAGAGGTGTCTTTCTTGACTGGTGATACTACCAGCTATGGAACAAAGGCGGGTCTTAAGTATAACTTCTGATGAACGATACACAAATTTGGCCCACCGAACCCCGCATGTACATGGAAGAAGTAACTGTGAATCACAACGAAAAAGCTGAGAAGCTGAACGGTCGCCTGGCAATGCTAGGTGTCATCGCCGCACTAGGTGCTTATGCACTAACAGGTCAAATTATCCCCGGAGTCTGGTAATGCCACAAGGTAAAGGAACATACGGTACACAAAAAGGTCGTCCTCCTATGAAAGGAACTAAGAAAGGAACTAAGAAGTAATGGCTAAACCTGGTCTCTATGCAAACATCCACGCCAAGCGCAAACGCATTGCTGGTGGTAGTGGGGAAAAGATGAGGAAAGCTGGCGCAGCTGGTGCTCCCACTGCTGCTAACTTCAAACGTGCAGGTAAAACTGCTAAGAAAAAATAGCTAAATAGAATAAGGGAGGTGCAATTCCTCCCCTAGCTCTAGACAGCCAAGTCTTTAAACTGGTCTTACTTAATTATACTTACCCAACCATGAACTATTAATTAAAATGATCGCTGTACTTACAAGACCACAAAAACTAAATAACTGGGAACTCTTTTGTAACTGGGTTACCTCTACTAACAACCGTCTCTATGTCGGTTGGTTCGGAATCCTTATGATTCCCACGCTGCTTGCAGCTACAATTTGTTTTATCATTGCCTTCGTTGGCGCACCCCCCGTAGACATCGATGGCATTCGTGAACCAGTTGCTGGATCGCTCCTTTATGGAAATAACATTATATCGGGCGCAGTTGTCCCGTCTTCAAATGCAATCGGACTCCACTTCTATCCCATCTGGGAAGCAGCAAGTCTTGACGAATGGCTCTACAACGGTGGACCATTCCAGCTTGTCGTCTTTCACTTCCTTATCGGTATCTACTCTTACATGGGACGCGAATGGGAACTTAGCTACAGGCTAGGTATGCGTCCTTGGATCTTTGTTGCTTACTCAGCACCTGTCGCTGCGGCGAGTGCTGTCTTCTTGGTATATCCCTTTGGACAAGGTTCTTTCTCAGATGCGATGCCTCTTGGCATTTCCGGCACCTTCAACTACATGTTTGTCTTCCAAGCTGAACACAATATTCTTATGCATCCTTTCCATATGCTTGGTGTTGCCGGCGTATTTGGTGGGTCTTTGTTCAGTGCTATGCATGGCAGTCTTGTCACCAGTTCCCTGGTTAGGGAGACGACCGAAAATGTATCTCAGAACTATGGGTATAAGTTTGGACAGGAAGAAGAAACGTACAACATTGTAGCTGCACATGGTTACTTCGGACGATTGATCTTTCAATATGCTTCATTTAATAACTCGCGTAGTCTCCACTTTTTCCTGGCTGCATGGCCTGTGCTTGGCATTTGGTTTACAAGCCTGGGTGTTAGCACTATGGCTTTCAATCTTAACGGATTCAACTTTAATCAATCCATTGTCGATACTGGGAACCACGTTGTCCCTACTTGGGCTGACATTCTTAACCGTGCGGGACTTGGAATGGAAGTAATGCATGAGCGTAATGCTCATAACTTCCCACTTGATCTGGCAGCAGCGTCTACCACTGAGGTAGCACTGACTGCACCATCTATTGGTTGATGTACTTACGTTCATCCATTAGGACGCAGGCCGCCTAGTCATGGAACGGGGGCTAGGTAATTGGAATTAACAATGACTGTTACTCTCACTTATCGCGGCAACAAGTACGACAAAACTGTGAATAAGAAATAGGCTTACCGCCGGGTTCAAGTCCCGGCTTCACAATTGGCTTTAGCCCTCTACGGAGGATACCTTTAGCCGTCTAGACGGTGGGATAGACCACACATATACAATTAAATAACTCAAAGATCTTTGAGAGTCGAATATACATTTACTCTCTAATACAATGGCACATCAGTCTACAGACCTGACAACCAATCTGGTTAATCTAGGTCAATCAAATCTCTCTGGAGATAAGCGAGCACTTTATTTGAAGTTGTTCTCTGGTGAGATGTTCAAAGGCTTCCAGCATAACGCAATCGCACGCGATATGGTGATGAAGCGTACACTTAAGAACGGCAAGTCATTGCAGTTCATCTATACCGGTCGTACCACGGCTGAGTATCACACCCCTGGTAACGCAATCCTCGGCAACTCCGATGGTGCGCCTCCAGTGGCAGAGAAGACCATCACGGTTGACGACCTGCTGATCAGTTCAGCGTTCGTTTATGACCTTGATGAGACCCTTTCTCATTACGACCTGCGTTCGGAGATCAGCCGCAAGATCGGCTATGCCCTCGCAGAAAAGTATGACCGTTTGATCTTCCGTGCTATTGCACGTGGTGCACGTTCTGCCTCACCTGTTAGTGCAACTAACTTCGTTGAGCCGGGCGGTACTCAGATTCGCGTTGGTGCTTCTACTAACGAATCTGATGCATTCTCCTCTTCTGCATTGATTGCCGCTTTCTATGACGCTGCAGCTGCAATGGACGAGAAGGGTATCAGTGGTGACGGGAGAGTCGCCGTATTGAACCCACGTCAATACTACGAATTGATCCAAGCTGTTGGTTCTAATGGTCTTGTGAACCGTGACGCCCAGGGCTCTGCTCTGCAAGGCGGCAACGGCATCATCGAGATTGCTGGTATCAAGATCTTCAAGTCAATGAACATTCCGTTCCTTGGCAAGTACGGCACCAAGTACGGCGGTACTTCTGGTCAAACATCTCCTGGCAACACCGGTAGCTTTATCGGTCCAGCTTTGGAAGATGCTTCCGGTGCTACTACCGGCATCAACAATGACTACGGTACTGCTGCCGAATTCGGTGCAGTGTCTGCTGGTCTTATCTTCCAGCGTGAAGCTGCTGGTTGCGTAGAAGCAATCGGTCCTCAAGTACAAGTCACCAGTGGTGATGTCTCCGTGATTTATCAGGGCGACGTTATCCTTGGCCGCTTGGCTATGGGTGCTGACTACCTGAACCCTGCTGCAGCTGTCGAGCTGTATGTCGGTGCTTCAGCTCCTTCTACATTCTGATTTTTATACACACTACGGGGATCCTTCGGGGTCCCTTTTTTTTACTTATATGGCTTTTCCTACCACTAATGCTCAGCAAGAGCTACCTGCTGTAAATACAATCCTGCAGTCATGTGGTCAAGCGCCTGTGACTACCCTTGATCAAACCAACCCGGACGTTGCGATTGCTTACCAGACTTTGTTAGAAGTCTCACGGGAAGTACAGGCTGAGGGATGGACCTTTAATAAAGAGAGTCACTATCCAATGACTCCTGACACTAACAATGAAATTGTTATTCCTAATAATATTCTACAAATTGATCCATCTCAGAATGCATCGAATGTAGAATTAGATGTTATTAGACGGAGTGGCAAACTATATGACAAAGCACACCACACCTTTACATTTACAAAGCAAATCGAGTGTGATATCACATGGCTATTTGACTGGGTAGATATCCCAACACCAGTAGCTGATTTTATTGTCAGCAGAGCTGCATCTACAGTGAGCAGCAGAATTGTTGGCGATAGCACTCAATACCAAATGCTTCAACAGAAGGAAGCATTTACCAGAGCTATGGCTATGGAGTATGAATGTAATCAAGGAGACTACACATACTTTGGTCATCCTGGAAATACGAATACCTACAACGGCTACAAACCATACAACGCACTTTATCGATAAATGGCAGCAGTAACTCAACGGATCTCTAACTTTCTTGGTGGAGTCTCAAAACAATCAGATGACAAAATGCTCCCCGGTCAGGTCCGTGAGTGCTACAACGGCTTTCCTGATGCCACCTACGGACTAACAAAAAGACCTGGCTTTAAGCACATAGTAAATTTAGGTACAGGAACAACATACGATAATGCAAAATGGTTTTATATCAATAGAGATGATGACGAGGAATATATTGGATGCATCAAAGGAAATGGTGTATTTGTTTGGAACGCATTAACTGGTGCTGCCTGTACTATTACATACGGTACGGGTGCACAAGCTTATTTAAACGGAACGAAAGATAACTATAAGTTAATTACAGTACAAGATACAACTATTGTAATCAACAATTCAGTTACAGTTACAGCGCAAGCAGCACCATCCTTTATACCAAAATCAAGAGGAACAATCGTAATTTCAGGTGCAGTGCCTGAGGTTGATTACGTAGTCAATATTCAAGGCATAGAAACAACGATTACGTCGCACACAACAGACTACACATTTGACGATATACTAGCCGATAAGTCTGGACACAATTTAAAAGATGCAATTAACAGTTTAATTACGGCGCAACAAGGTGCAAACAATAACAACTTTACTGGTACATGGACTGTTACTCAAAACGGCAAGGTAAGTCTTGACATTACAAGAGTAGTAAATGGTGTAGCAACAGCATTTACAATTGAGGCCAGAGGTGGTTTCGGAAATAATTTTCTAGAAGCATTTCAAGACGAGGTATCGTCTATAACAAAAATACCTGAAGAATCATTCCATGGACATGTTGTAAAAATTGCTAATACAACTGGTGTATTAGATGATTATTATGCTGCTTTTAAGGCAGACAATGGTATCAGTGGAAGAGGTTTTTGGGAAGAAACAATTGCACCAAATGTATCCCCTGGTTTAAACAATCAAACCCTGCCACACGAATTAATCAATACTGGTACTAATACATTCACATTCAAAACAATAACATATGCAGCCAGAAAAACTGGTGATGATGATACCAATAGTCAACCAAGCTTTTTAGATAACACCATAACTGCAGGGTTTTTTCATAACAATAGATTAGGTTTTTTATCGAAAGATAATGTATCGATGAGCCAATCAGGTGAATTTTTTGACTTTTATTTTAAAAGTGCACAAACAGTATTGGACTCAGATCCTATAGATTTAAGCTGTTCTTCAGTAAAGCCAACAGCACTACATGCTGTACTACCAACAGCACAAGGTGTTGTTCTGTTCTCAGAAAAGCAACAGTTTATTTTATTTTCTGATAGCGGTGTCCTAACACCTCAATTAGCAACTATAAGAACCATTTCAAACTTTGAGATGGACAATAAAGTTGATCCAGTTGATGTAGGAACACAGATTAATTTCATTAGTAAAACACCAGGCTATACACGATGCTTCAGCATGGTGACTCGGGGTCAACAAGAGAACCCACAAGTACTAGATCTATCACGTGTAGTCAAGGAATGGATCTCACCAAATATTGATCAATTGATTTCAAGTCCACAGAATTCAATGATTGCAATGGGTGAACAAAATTCAAATCAATTATATATTTTTAGGTACTATAACGACGGCAAGGAAAATTTAATGCAGGCATGGGTTGAATGGCAAATGCCAGGTACAACCCAATTTATTACAATTGACTCAGATGATATGTATGCTGTAACTAAGCAAGGCAATCAATTTGTACTTAGCAAGGCTGCATTAAGTCAAAGTCCTGAGCAAGCTATTATTGTCAATAATAAAGGACAGAAGGTTAATCCTTCAATGGATCTATATGCTACTGCAGCAAGTGTGGTATTTGATTCTGCTAATAACTTATCAAAATGCTACTTACCGTATAACGATGTCAATGAGCTGACTCCGGTTCTAATTATTAAAGGCAATACGAGTACAGGTACATTTGTTGAATCAGGATTTACGATTACACCTGAACGAGCAAGCGATAGTACTGGACCATATTTAATCGTACCTGAAAAAGATCTTACAAGCCTAGCAAATGATGTTATTGTTGGATTTAAATATAATTTTGATGTTCATCTGCCTACTACATATTTTAGGCCGGAAAAAAACACAACAGATTTTACGGCAAATTTGACAATTGCTCGCATGAAATTTTCTGTTGGATTATCTGGTGCAATGAATTTTAAAGTAAATCAAAAAGGAAGGGAACCATATCGAGTAACATTTACTGGAGATGGTACAACTACAACATTTACCTACAACAAACAAGATCTTAAATTTGAAGATCGAAGTGATGTAAAGGTTTCAGTTAATGGTATAGATACAACAGCCTTTAGCTTTACTAACGATACAACGATTGTTTTTAACAGTGCTCCAGCAGTAAATTCAGTAATTACTTTTGCAGTTAAGGAGTGGTTTACGACGGCACCAGTAATTGAAGCAAATACATATCTAGCTAATGACGTACCGCTAGACAATGAAACCATATTTACAGTACCAATCCATCAACGTACAGAAAATTTTAAATTGAGGATGTTTAATAACACACCGTTTCCTGTTGCTGTAAATGCAATGATGTGGGAAGGAAATTACACACCACGTTTTTATAGGAGAGTCTGAGGATGTTTAATTTCTTCGGTGCAAGGAGCAGAAATGCACAAGCACGAAAACAAACACGAGCACAAAATCAAGCCAATAAACAGGCTTATAAATATAACAAGGCAGTAGGCAAAGATAACTACAAATTCAAGGTAGATCAGCTGGATGCTCTCAAAATAAATAATGAGAGCAATCGCCAATTTCAATTTAGAAACCAAATGTCCCAATGGGAGTTTGGTGAAAAAATGCGAATTCGCAAAGAAACTACTGAACTTGAAGCCTATGGGGCATCAATAGAAGATGCTCAACAACAGATAAGCTTCAATGAGATGGCTTACAATAACTCTCTGATGCAGCAACAACGCTCATACAGAGAGCAACTTGTTGGTATTCGATTTGATGAGCAAGGAACTGAGCAAAATTTTCTAGCAGCTGGTGCTGGTATTTCACTGAACAAAAAGAAGCTAGCTTCAACAGCACAGCTAGATACACAAGGAGCCATCCTTGAAGGAATGAAGGCGGCAGGCAAACAACGAGCTTCAGGTGGATCAGGACGGTCAGCTAGTAAGGCTATACAAGCACAAATTGCAGAGTCAGGTGCAAGACAAGCAGCTATAGCTAATACATTTATGTTGGCTGAAGAAGGTGAAAATATGAGTATGACAAAGTTAGTTGATCAGCTTGTATTAGATAGAGTAATGCTTGAAGCAACAAGAGATAATGTAGAAGCAAATGATGCAGCAATGCGGATTAAATTTAAACAAGATAGATTCCAAGAAGATCTTAATGCAATGAATTCAATTCTATCTGAACCATCAGAATTACCTGCTCTACCGGAACCAGAGATTGCACCTAAACCAGAGTATGCAGAGATACCAGCGTGGAGAAAACCACCCAAACCTGTCAAGCTATCAGCACCACAAGAGAACTTAGGATTAGCACTAGCAATGGATGTAGTTGATATTGGAAAGGCAGTAGCAGGTGGATACGCCGGTGGCGGTGGATTTAACTTAGGCGATGCAGTTATGGCTTATGGAGGATAATGAGTAAATACAGAATCATGGCTCAGCCTGGCAGCTTTGGTGCCGGGCAAATTAAAGCTAGTAAAACTAAAGTACAACGTATACGTGAAAAAGCAGCTTATGAAGATGCTGGTCTTAAAGCTGCTCAGGATCAACTCGATAGAAATAATGAATTAGGCTTACGAGCTCAGATGTTTAACCAAAAAACTGAGCAGGAAAGTCGTGAGCTTGCTTTCGATCTTGATATGGAAAACAGGAAACTGTATCAAGAATCTGAAAGTATGAATTATCAAATTCAAATTCAGAATGAACAGGCCCGTTTAAAAGAAGTAACCGACTTTCACCAGAAGCTGATGCCATTTGCTAAAGGTGCAGCTAATTTTGTCGGTACAACAATACAAGATCAAAAAGATAAAAATAGATCTGCTAAAAATGCAACTATTTTAAAATATGGTCTAACACTAGACGACAAGCTAGCAGTAAAAAATCTTGATAAGAATTTAACAACAGCAGAATTCCTGAAAACAAATCTGGCCATCAAAATGATGGAGGAAGATAAATATTCTCCAGAAAAAATTGATGCTATTGTTAAATTATTTATTAACGACTCAGGCTCTCATGCCTACATCAACAATGTCAACTTCGCAGGATCAGAGCTTAAAAAGCTTGATGCTAAACTACAAAAAGAAATACTGACATTTGAGCCGAACGACAGTGTAGAAGAAAAGAAGAGCAGGTTAGATGCAAAAACAGAGGAGTTTCTAGGAGAAATTACTGATGCAAAAGGTAATTACTTTAAAGGAGAGTTCCTAGAGCAATCAGTAAATAAACAAGTCCGTAGCAAGCTAGATCAATTAAAAGACAAGTTAGACGAAGAGAAACATAAAGACAATGTAACTAGGATTACGAATGCAAACCTAAATGTAATCAGCAAGGCTATTGATGATGGTTCAATAATGACATTATTGTCTAAAGATCCTACAGCAAGGCCAAGGGTTTACGAAGTAATTAAGAACAGATTGAAAAGTGGAGACCTTCATCCAGACGAAGCAGCAGCTATTTTAGATAGCCAATTAGTAAACTATGCTGGAGGTAAGAAAACATTTAGAGAAGCGTATAGTGCTACTGATCCAGCACTTGGCGAGATCAATAGTTTAATCAATACAACAAGAAGAAATATTAGAAATACATCTAATGCTCAGGCAAGCAATGACATAGCAACTACTAATAATAACTTGCTAATACTAGGTAATCAGTTTGCTGCAGATGGCGATGGTTACATTACTGCTGATGAGTTTGCACAGTTAGAGCAAGCTGCAATTAAAAGTGGTCATGACATCTCAAAACTAGATGCATTAGAAAGACTTAGGAAACTAAGCATTCCTGCACAAGTCAGGGAAAAGTCCTTAGAGCTGATCCAAAAAGATTACAACGACGGAAACCTTACCGTCGCAAAGCTTAAGAGCTATGGCTTAAGTGAGAAGGATGTAGGTACTTGGATGTCTCGTGCAATGCATGAACAAAATATCCGTACAAACTCAGAGTCAAAACGGCATGTCAATGACATCAAAGGTGTATTCCTACACAACGGTGCACTGGTAGCACGAGGTACTAACAAAGGACCTAGCTCTACATATATGCAAAACAAGTATGTAAGCATGTGGAGAAAGGATACCTTGCGAGAGCAAGCACGGCTAGCTGACGCAGGCATTGTCGAAGACTATGCAGTAACTGCTGAAAGAACAAAGGCAGGTGTACAACAGAAAGCTCTGGACTTTGTAAATAACGCACAGAATATAAACCCCAAAACAATGGAGTTTACGGAGTGGGAAAACCAAGTCAGTAGCTTGTCAGAAGAACTCAGAGAAGGTATTGAGTTCAGACAAAAAATGGATTCAGTATTGGATAATCCGCAAGGGGCAAGTTTTAAAAAATTATCAGAAGTATTAGACCAGGAAAACTTTATCGATTATCACAACAATACAGCAACAACACAAGGCATAGCAAGTCCTATCGCCTCACTTATTAACCGTTCAGTGCCAAGTCTTAATCTTACAGATTTGGAAATGCATAATAAACTTGCAGAACAATTTGAGTTAGAACCAGTAGTACCTGGCAACGATATTAAAGAACGTATCAAGGAAAGTTTAGATCCTATTACACATAGGTTTTATACGACTGATTCTAAGATTTCAGAAAGAGCTAACTACATGGTGTCCGGTGGACCGCCACCTATTAGGAGTGCATTTGCAACAACACGCCAACCTTTGGTGTTACCACAAAATCAATGGGAATCATTGGGGTTAGAAGTTGGGTTTGCTCCTGAAGAAGCAAAAATCATGGCAGCAATTATCATGGGCGAGTCCGGAGGTAATGCTACTGATGACACGGTTCAATCTGGATTAGATCCAAATAAAGAACGTGAATACTCAATTGGAGGACCACAAATAAACGTACAAGCGCATATGGATAAGCTTGAACGGAGAGGTTTTACAGAAGACGACCTACGTGATCCTCGTAAGGCAATGATAATTGCCAAAGAAGTGTTTGATGAAGTAGGTGGATTCACACCATGGAGTGTCTACACAAACGGTAAATACAAAGAATTTTACAACCAAAACTAGTTCAATTAAATGAATGAAGAAGAACTGTTGCAGGGAGATACGTTTCAACTAACTGAAGAAGAACAGCTTCAGCTTCAGCAACGCCAAGCTGAGGCTGAAAGTAACTTGCAACAGTTAGACAATGCTGCAACGCAACAACCGATGCCTGCTGCTACGGCACAGGTTCCAGAAGAGCAAGAGCTTACAGAACAGCCTACAGAGCCTGAAAAGTATGGCTTCCTAGATAAAGCAACAAGTGAGCTAACGACAGCTCCTGGTGCTGCTATTGCAGACTTTGCAGTAGATGCATTTAATCTAGTTACACAGCAGGAAGTGCCTAAGATTCCTGAATTCGAGAATGAAGTAGCACAGTCAATTAGGGAGATCTCATCCATTGTTCTTCCAACAGTATTGTTGAGTGGACTTGGGACTGCTGGCTTAGCTAGTAAAGCTAAAAATGTAAAGTTCCTGGCAGATCCACTTGTAAAAAAAATTGGTACTACTGGTTTTTCAATGGGTGTTGGTGCTGCTGTGGATTACACAGTAGAGATAAATCAAAAAGACGACAACCTTGCTGGAAGTCTGAAAAAGTCGTGGCCACGTTGGATGGGTTGGATCCCAGATAACATTGCTACATTGGATACTGACAGTCAAGATGTTAAACGAGCAAAGAATGTCACTGAAGGCGTTGCTCTAGGTGCTGGTGTTGATGTCTTACTAGGTCTAAACAAACTAGCTAAAGGATTGCGTGGTATTTCACGGGAGACACAGTGGGTACCAGAAACTGAAAAGGCAAAGAATTGGTTTAATAAAAACATTACAAAGGAAGGCACACCTGAAGAGATAATTGAAGAGTCTGCCGGTAGACGTGCTGTTGAACTAGATGAAGTTGGTGGCTACAACTTTGAGAAATCAGTTAATCCTGATGAACCTGTATTCGGTTATCACGACTTATATGGTTATCAAGAACAAGGCATCAGGTCAGTAGATGATCTAGGTATTGTTGGAGCATCAGTAGATTATGTACGGATTGATAAGAACATCGATACAGTCTACGGACGTGTCGGAAGTGTCATGTCAGAAGGTGCTCTCAAGTTTGGGTTAGAAGCAACTGGTAATCAAGAAACAATTATTAAAGGCCTTGCTGAAGGTCTAAAAGACGCTGATGTATATGGATATACAAGTGCATCTGGACGCTACATTACTCATAACGAGGTGATGGAATCAGGCGAAAAGCTAGCTGGTATCTTTTATGAAATGGATGTACCTGAACTGAAGCGAACACTGGCTCAGTTCCAAGGTACTGATGTAGATACAGGTGTCAAGGTTCTTAATTCAGAAGCATATGCTGGCACATTTAAAGCCATTAAAAAGTATATGGATGACTTCATGAATATGGATTACATGAAGGCACAAGCTTATGTAGGTACATCATTTGCTGGTCAGATATCCGATACTGCACAAGGTATGAGGCTGACTGAAGGCACACCAGCTATTGCTAGAGCACAAGAACAGATCTTAGATCGTGTCGAATTCTTAATGGCACAGAAAGGTATGACTTCATATTCACGAGGTAGAGCACTGAACATGCTGAACTTGTGGAATCGGATGACAAAAAGTGGAACTGATGCCATGAAAATGGCAGAGTCTAAACGGCTTCATAATTTAGTTAAAAACGAAAAGAACACAACACTTGCAACGATGGAACGCATCAAGCAAGAATCAAAAGAAGTTGTGGATAACTTGCGTGTAATTAAAGAAGAACGTCCAGAGATGCTTGCACCATTGATGATGGCATATGAAATGACTGACGGTAATGTCAATACAATCCATAAGCTAAATCAATATGTAAAGAACTCAACAGGTGTATTCTCTAAAGCACTAATTGATTTAAATCCAAACATTCCTTCTGTAGTAATGAGGGGTTTTTGGGCTAATGTTTATAACGGTACTTTGGGTGCCTTTGCTACACCACTCAAAGCTGGTGCATCTGGTGCATATCTATTAGCAGAGAAGCCTTTAAGAACAATGGGCGGAGCACTGCTTCGCGGTGATCTTAAAACTGTAAGACGTGGATGGTATCAATACAACTCAATGATGGAAACAATGCAAAGTTCATTCCAATACATGAACCAGATCTATAAAAGATCAGCATTAGATCCATATGTCATTGAAGCAAGAGATAACATTGGACTTAAAAATGAAGCACAAGTAGATTTAATCAATGCATTTGCAGATGCGTCTGCTGAGAGAGGAGAGTACGGTCCTCAGGTAATGGCACAGTTTGTAAACGATCAAGTTGCACTGGGCAAACATCCCTGGCTGAGGTTTGGTACTAGAGCGATGCAGGCAGAGGATGGATTTGTTCAAGCTGCTGTTGCTGTTGCTGAAGCAAAAGGTAGGGCATACGATGAGATTACAAAAGGTGGTGCTGTAGAATTCAATCGAGAGCAATCAGAAGCACTGTATAAAAAAGTTTATGCAGATATGTTTAATGAAGATGGGATTATCACTGACAAAGCTGTAAAACATGCAGCTGGTGAGATTGCAATGAACTTGGACAATGATGCCAACCGAGCATTATCTAATCTGATAACACACATGCCAGGTCTTAAACCATTCATGCTGTTTACAAAAACACCAGTAAATGACTTGGTATTGTCATCGACTTATTCTCCGATGAATCCATTACATGCATTTCATAAACAAGCTGCTGAATTCGCGGAGGAATTTGAAAATACACCAATTGACAAAGTAAAAGAGATCTTTGCTAAAAGGGGTATCGAAGTTAATGAATACACAGCAAAGGCAAAGTTCAACGAACTACGTGCTGACGTACTGGGTAGGAAAGCAATGGGAAGCCTTGCTGTAACAGGTACTGTCGCATTGGTTATGAATGACCGAATACGTGGGAACGGACTGTACGACCGTCAAAAACAAGCTCTCAGACGTGATATGGGTTGGAAACCAAGGACAATTAATATTCCAGGTGTTGGTTGGGTCAGTTACGACAACCTAGGACCAATGTCTAACTGGATAGCTCTGACTGTTGATGTGTTTGATAACTTTGACACGCTGGCTCCTAATGACATGATGACACAAGCTCAGAAAATGGGCTTTATTCTTGGTGCATCTATTACTAAAAAGAGTCATGTAGCAGGTCTAGAAGGATTGTTTGACGTACTAAGTATGAATGGTGGTGCTATTAGTAAATGGGCATCTAGTTTTCTTACAGCAGCAACAATTCCTGGGTCTAGCCAGTTAGCTGAGATCTCACGTTTGATGGATCCTAACCTTAAACAAGTAGATCAAGAGCTAACTCAAATGATTCAAAATCGTTTACCACTGGTGAAGAAAGGTTTGCCAGACGTTCATGATTATGTTGATGGTGGAAAGGTAGGCGTGCCAGATAATATTATGGCAAGAATCTGGAATACTTATGCACCTTGGAAAGTAAATGGGAAAATTAGTCCTGAAAAGCAATTTCTTATTGACATTGAATATGACGGCAGACCTAACCTACGAACTAACGGAAAAGGTACAAAACTAACGCCAGAACAAATATCAAGCATTACCGATATTATGGGTCGTGATGAATTGTTTAAAAAAGGCATTCAAAGAGTAATGTCTATGCAGGCATCGAAAGCATTTAGGAAAGACTATAAACGGGCTATTGATAAAGGCATGGAACCTGATTTAGATACATATGGTGGCATCCACGCAATGCTTGATAAGGAACTTAAGTATGCAAGAGATGCAGCAGTAGCTGCTTCACCACATGTGACTGAGATCCGTAGGAAACAAATGGTCAGAGATACTGTTGATCAATATTTAAAAAGGGGTGATCAGGATGCTGCAGAAAGATTCCTCGATTACATGGAGCAAAATTTCTCTCGCTAATGAGCAATGGCAACTACACAAACTACATACACAGGAAATGGTTCTACAACGAACTATTCATTTACATTTGAATACATCAAGCAAGCTGATGTCAAGGTAACACTTAACTCAGCTGCAACAACTGCATTTACATTTGCTAACGCTACAACGTTGGCATTCACAACAGCACCAGCAAATGGTGTAGCTATCCGTATCTTTCGAGATACCGATATTAATACGTTGAATGCAACGTTCTTCCCAGGCTCCGCCATTAAAGCTGAAGATCTAAATAATAACTTCACCCAATCACATTTTGCTGTACAAGAAGCTGACTTTGAAGTTGATACAGCTAATACAACAGCTAACACTGCAAAGACAACAGCTGATACAGCACTGACTAACTCAAGCACTGCAATTACTACAGCAAACGCAGCTACTACTACGGCTAACACTGCTGACACCAATGCCAGTGCTGCTGTAACAACTGCTAATACAGCATCTACTAATGCAACGGCTGCTGTTAACACGGCTAACACTGCAAGTACGAACGCTACATCTGCAGTTAATACAGCAAACACTGCATCTACTAATGCAACTAATGCAGTTACGACTGCTAACTCAGCAGCTACAGATGCTGCTACAGCAATTAGTACAGCAAATGCTGCTACAACTGCAGCTAACACTGCTACAGCTACAGCTAATACTGCTACAACAACTGCTAATGGTGCTGTCACTACAGCCAATACAGCTAATACATCAGCTACTTCTGCCGTATCCACAGCCAACACTGCCTCTACAAATGCCACGACAGCGTTGAACACGGCTAACGCAGCTAGTGCTGCTGTGTCTCAGGCTGTGCTGTTTACATTGATTGCTAACGTTGCAGCTATTCCTGGCAGCCCTTCTAACAACGATTATGTTGAGATTGGTAATAGTACAGGTATTCAATCATTTAGTCCCTTATCAGGTTTACCTTCAGGGTTTGTAGGTGCTAGTGGGTTGACTGTACGAATTAGATATGACAGCTCTGCATCCTCTTGGGTGTTTATGAGCTACTTTGCTAATGATTCAGAAACTCGTTATCTAACTAAAAATCTACCAGTCGTTACTGGTGACAGTACAAATGGTTCGGGTCAAATTACTCTTAACTGTGAGAACAACTCACACGGTATTAAGATTAAAGGACCACCACATAGTGCAGCAGCTAGTTATACGCTAACACTACCTAATAATACTGGTACAAGTGGTCAGTTCTTATCTACTAATGGTAGT
>Ga0208669_1000494_pt1 | contig 15832 bp, 31 predicted proteins | sample 21_taG_FD_184095 | JGI IMG/M metagenome (GOLD analysis project Ga0208669, IMG submission 184095) | Marine viral communities from the Subarctic Pacific Ocean - 21_ETSP_OMZ_AT15319 metaG (SPAdes) (version 2) | ecosystem: Environmental > Aquatic > Marine > Oceanic | place: Pacific Ocean | collected...
ATCTAAAATTCCTGCGTGATCACATTTTGTTATTATATATACCCAAATTAATTTACCTCTTGGTTCTAATTTTCTAAACCAACTTTTGTCCCATATTTTAGTATCTATAAAACGCTTTGCCATTATTTTTCTCCTTGTTTTTTTATCTTATTTGTATGTTTAAAAATTCTATATCGCTTTAAATCATTAATGTCTTTACGATAATTTTTCTTTTCTTGTTTTCCTATATCCCAACCCAATTTTCTTAAAAATGGAATAGCTCCTTTTTGCATTCCTTTTACATAATTATTTTTTAAATCTAAATATACTTTTACACAAAGACCTTTAGATGTAACAATAAAAACGCTTTTAGATTTACTCATTATCGCTTAATGTTCTTTTTTTATTATCAAAAACAACCCATTCTAATGTTGATGGTAAAATTGCTCCAAGATAATGATATGTAGCTCTACCAAATTTATAATCTGTATCTTCTTTAAGTTGTTCTATTATAAGGTCTAGCAATTCATCTTTCATATAATTACCAAAATTAAAAAATGTTTTTCTAGTAGGATAATTATAGTGGTGTACTAATAAAGTTGCTTCCATTACATCACCATTAAACATATATGAAATGTTTAAATCAAAACATTCACTTTTTCTTTTTTTAGTAGCACCCCAATCAACTATCACTTTTTCCCCTTGCATTTTTTACATTTTAGTTTTTCTTTCCCAATTATAGGCATGTGCCCTTTAGGAAAATATTCATAATCCCTATTATACATTTTCCTGTTTTTCTTCCAGGTTAGTTTACAGATAGGGCAATACTTTATTTGCTGATCAATCGGAATGTGCAATCTTTCATATTTATTACTTTTTTTCAATCTATCCATTTTGTGCTGAATATTGCTCTGTTCCGTAGCTTCAATAATGTATTCAATCATCGACTTTTTCATAATTCCGCATTATACGCCTCCTCATATTTAATTAACTTTTCTTTTAATTCTTTATAGTGCCAATCTGATAATAAATCTTTCTTACTTGCTCTAGCATTAGAACGTAAGGTCAGTTTATTAAATTTTGATTTTCCTATCTTTTTTATTTTATGCTCTCTATGTTCTTGCGGGTGGCTACCGAGATATTGATGACAACCATAACAAAGAGCTTCAGCGTTTTCAAAATCAAACCTAGTGGAATATTTAGCTCTGCCGTAAAAATGAGAACAATGCAACCCTTGACGCCTTCCTTCAGGGTAGTATTTGCTACATCTTTGACAAACCCACTTATCTCTAGTCCTTATTGCGTTAGAAAAAACCTTATCCCATTTACTCCTCTTCATTAAAATAAATCTTTTTCGTTTTCAATTGTTTCGCATATCTCTTTATGTAAAGCAATTACTCCGTGAGTGTTTATTTTTAATTCATCAAGATTATTAGAAATAGTGCCTGCAATTTTCATACTAGCATATACCTCTATTTTTGTACTTGTATTATTTTTATCGGTTTTTGTAGGGCCAGAAGGTAGCTGTGTTTTACCGACAGGAGTAACATGCCAATCATGAGCCCAAGGGTTTTCTGTTTCGTCTTTATCTATAATCTCAATTATATCTCCTCTTGAAAACTCTTTTACTTTATTATGTAAAGCATAATCATTTGCAAAAAAATTCTTTTCAACCATTTCATGGTTTACACCATATAGATACCAATCATTTCCTTTTCCGTTTTTTCCACTTTTTGCTGAGTCGAAAAGTAGGGTGACTTTATAAGTCATTCCTTTTTGAAATTCTAATTTAGGTTTTATTTCCATTGTTTAATCTCCTTTTGTGTTTTAAGTAATCAATTGGTTTATAATCTTCATTGTCTTTTGTAATAACACACTGTAAGCATATATCAGGATGAAATATCATTATACCGTTTAATTTATTATTACATTTTTTACAATTATTCATAATATTTTAGAGGCGCAAGGAAGCGAAGTCCAGAAAATGTGAGGTCTAATAAACAAACTGGACACCTCACGCCTCATATTCTTATCTAATATGCTTTTTTTTATCAAATTTAGGTGGAGTTTCTAACCAGTTTTTATATTCTTTTTTATTACTATCAAACATACTTAACTGGTCTTTATTACCTGGAGCATTAAGAAGTTTGTACTCCGCAAATCTTATAGTTTGATCATCATAGTTTTTATGAGACCTGTCTACTGTTTCAATTTTCATACCATCTTTTTTTAAATTAAAAATTATTGCAGATAACCGATATGCATTAAATAATTCAATCGCATCTTTTTGAGTAATTCCGTTTCCTAATTCAAGATGCTCTTTTATTTTTTGTGTTTTTGATTTTGTACTCATCTTAACTCCTCTATTTTTTTAATATCGTTTTTTAAATTTTTAAGTGTTTCAATATTCTCATCTAATATTTTAAAAACTTTTTGCATTGACTTGTCATACTCTTTTAAAGAATTATCAATTTCATTAAATAGTTCATTCATATTATCTCATTCCTAATTCGTTTTGTTCAAAAGCATCCATCTTAATACTTATAATATCAAGTCTCTGCCTTAACACGTTTAATTCAGCTTGTATTTCGCTTGTATTCGCTGTTTTTTCAAATTCTATATGGTTATAAAGACTTCTGATAAAACTACTTAAATACATATACTCATCTTTTAGTTTTTGTAATTGAAATATATTAGTTGGTGCTATCATTACTCACGCTCAAGCTCGTTATTATCGGGATTAAAATATCTCACAGTTAAATGTTTAGTTTCCCAATTATCACCACTAGGTGCTACAATAAGATACCTTCCGTCTTTTTGTTTTTTAACCGCAAAACTATTCATTGTTTGACCAAAAAATTTCATAGACTCTTTACTGAAAAAATGAGGAGCAGTCTTTTTAGTCCGTTTTTTTATTTCATATATAGTCATCTTATTATCCTAATAAGTTAGCTGTAACTGTTATAACCTTGTACCAACATGGCTTACCATCTATATTTTCACCAGTTGTCTTGACTTCTGCATAGTTATATAATTCCTCTTTATTTTGCAACCTATCTTTTATTAATAAGTAAAGATTTTTAAAATCTGAAGAATAATCTATGTTTGGACCATCTATATATTTTATAATTACTTGGTTATCTGTACCCTGCATAACATCTGGAAGAAAATTATTGCTAGCAACTAGCTTATTGATTTTTGTGTATAGATTCATTTTGACCTCTTGTTTTTTAGTTTTGTATTTATTTACTTTAATCATCGTGGTATTATATTAAACACTATATTTGAAAAAGTAAAGTGTTTTTTTAGACTTTTTTTACTGTTTAGTAAGTCTTACTAAATAAACTGGTCTGGTCGTGGTCTATCTGTCCAAGCGGAATTAGGCTTTACCTTCTCTTTTATATAGTATAATAAGTATGAATCAACAACGCTTTTAGTTTTATAGTCGTCTGGCATACATTTAGGTCTTTGAGTTAGTAAGTTTTGCGAGTCGTTAAACATGGGTAGTTCGTGCTTATTACTATTGCACCACTTAATGACTTGCTCTGTTTTATGAGTTCTGTTACGCCACTCTGTATATATCTTACAAAGCTCTAATGAGTGTTGTATTAGCCAGTTAAAATTAGCTGAAGATGTTCTAGTCCATATAGTCATAGGATGGTTTACATACGCTTTTTTATATGGTATATCTTTTTTATAATCTGCTTCGTGGTAAGCAGTACAAAGCATTTGAGCTGACTCTAAAATCATCTTGACTACATGTTTATCATGCATCATATGAGCAGCAGTTTTTGGGTTATTATCTAAAAAGAATATATTCATAAGACCTCCTGTTTTTTAATTAATCATCATATTATATTAATAATAGTTTTTTAAAATATCTATAAAAAAATAAGGGGCGGAAACGATGATTAGTCAAGAAGGTCGTTACATGATGTAACAATAAACCGCCCCTCAAGAATAATTAATTTACTATAACTTTACATTATAAACTAGCTTAATTGTTCCCTAAGTTTTATTGAAGCTGAATATCTTTGGTGAGCTACTTCGACAAAATTAATAGGAGCCTCTAAGCGAACATAGTTGTAATTAGTATCATCATAATAAACAAACTTTTTATAATCAGTAACGCTTTGTTCAAAAGAAACTAATTTATCTTTAAATGTTTGTGAAATATTTTTAAAATTAAATGTCCAAGTGCTTACAGGGTTGTGTCTTTTATTAGCATATTCAATTCCACCATAGCTTGTATTTATATCTGTATTAAAAACTTCTTGAGTTGAACTACCTATATCTGGTTCATTTTCAAACTCTAATGGTACGCCCATTATAACTTCTGAAAGACCAGCAAACGTAGCATCTTCACTTCGTATATACCAATATTGCATTGTTTTTTCAGTACCTGATATTAAATCCCACCCTAAAGGAGTATCAAAATCAAACTGCCAAAGACCACCATCTGTTGTTGCGTTTGTTGAAGATGTACTTTGATACCACCACAAGTCATCGCTGTCAGCTTGATTATTATATTTTAATATTCTTGTTACTGTTTGAGCAGAGCCCAAATTAATTCTAATCATATCCTCATCATCAAAACTACTAACCGCTTTAGCAATAGATTGGTCATTTATGCGATGTTCATTTGTAATCGCACTAGAAGAAGCCGAAAAAGCTCCGCCCGATACAGTAAAAGTACCTGCGGTTATAGTTGCTTCTGCTAAACCTACAGAGTCATAATAAAAAGTTTTAGCCATATGCTATTTCCCTTAATTTTATTTTTAATTTTCCTGGAGTTCTATTTGTTTGAATTACCATAAATTTGTAACCATCACCATCTTCTCCTACCCAATCACTACCTCCAAAAGGTCTGACTACAGAATTAAAATCAATTTCAAGAATATCTCCCACATCAATTCCAAAGTACTCATAATTTACTACGGTCGTTTCTACAAGTAGTTTAGGAGAGCCTAAAATATGGTCATAATAGCGATAAAAACAATCATTTTTAGTTCCAGGTGTTGTATTTATAGTTGGGCTTACATATGCATCTAAAGTAATATTTTTAATATTTTCCTTTGTTTGAATATTATAGTCTGCCCTTGCAGTTGCGTTAGCAGATAAAGCGTTAGCATCATATCTATCTTCCGCCGGATGTTTTTGATATTCAATATCCATTTTAGTTGTTAATGCATTAAAATCACTTATAGTTACATTTATATCTTCAACGTCATTGTGACTTAACGTTATGCTTGTTGATATACTGTCAGGGATGTAAATCATTATAAAATTGCCTTGACCATCAAACCTACCAATAAACCCACCCTCATATTGAAGTTTTTCAAGAACTTGAATTAATGGAGTAGGCTCTAAAATCCAATATCTAATCTTCCAATCTTTTGCTCCGTCTATATTTGTGCCACTGCTCCAATTAGTCGGCGTATTTGAACCTGTATAGGAAGTATATCTATGTAAAATATCTCTATATGCTTCATGTATTTCTGTAATAGCAGAAGAATTAATATCGGAAACATATCCATCTCCGCCTGAATATAAAAGCTCCTGCGCTTTATTATCTATTTTTCTTGTAGCATCATCAGGATAATTATATTCTGTTTCAAATCTTGCTTCAAATACTCTTACTTCACTTGTTCCTGCACTCCAAGCACTTCCAGAACCTGCAGTCCAACTGAAAGCAACGGTAACATAATCTGGCATCTTTTTATTTTGAGTATTGTATTCGGTTTGAAAATTTGCAGTAACTTCTTCAAAGTCATTAGAGCCGTAAGAGTGATAACCTAATTGAGTGGTGTCATCTTCATAATAAATTCTGATTATTAATGAATTAGAAGAGCCTACATTCCCTTCTTGTCTTGTTTTAATAACAAAACTTAATTGTGTTGCTTCGCCATCTATATTAGGGCAGTTTAAATATAGATATTTTGTAACTGTCGTGCTTTGCCCTACAGAGGGGTTTGAATAATGTGCATGCTCACCCGTTATAAATATTTTTTCTAAGTTTTGCCAACCAGAACTTGTTGCAGGGCTTTGAGGGCTTTCTCTAACAGAATCTAAAAAAAAGTGATTTGATTTTTTTGAAGAAATTGGAAATTTTAAAGCGTTTTGACCAAATATTTGGCCTACTACGCTAGATGAATCATCTATGGGCGAAAATTTTTGTAAATACTTATCCCAAAACATAGCACCTTTAGTTCCGTTTGCTCCTTGACCTGTTAAATAATACTGTTCCCTATCTATTTCAGTACAATATTTTATTGGGTGAGTTATATATGTACCATAAATAGCATTTGTAGAACCTTCCGTACTATTATCAATATAATCTCCATAGGCAACAGGCTTATAAATATTATTTGTCGTTCTATCGTCTTTATTTGGTATCATTACATTGTCCCAAGGTCTTGAAGCGGTAACGGATAAATTAATTGTAGAAGCGTCGTGAGATAACCCTGTAAGTTTGCCAGTATATACCAATAAGCAATCACCTAAATCTGGTTCATCATTTGGTTGAATATATATTTTTACTGTTCTATTAATGTAGTTATTTGAACCTTTAAATAATTGCCTAGAAAAATGCTTCCCATCGCCATTAATAAAATTAGCCACTACAAGATTAATACTTGAAGTTGAAGCTGTAGAGTTTTCTAAGTCTATTGATTCACGAACGCTTGGCTTGTTTAAAATAGCTCCTTCATAAAATACTGTATCCGTTCCTTCAACTGTAGTATCATAAAGAGCTAATCCAAAAAACTTATCTTCTGCTTCATCGTCATACCATAATTGAACCAACCAATTTTCTTTTAAAACTGTTCTTGTCCAAGCACTAGATAATGTTAAACTCAAATTAAAAACCTCCTCATGAAAGCCTAGAAGTAGTTGATGTTAATCTAGCTTTATTACTATAAACTGCATCATTAATTGCGGGTATTAAGACATCTATAATATGATCATCTACCAAAGGAGCGGTTATATTAACAGTAACGCCACCCATGCCTCCAGCAACTTTTTCTTGCTGAGCTTGATTTAAAATTAACTCCCCTGGCGTTAACATTGCTGGGACAGTATCTCCACCTCCTGAACCAGGAACAATACCACCTTGAGCGAATTTCGGCACGACAGAGTCAAACAAAGAAGCAAACCCAGCCGCAACTAATCCACCAGTAATAATACCCATCGGACCCTTACTTGCTTCACCTATTAATGACTTGGCTATCAACTGAGCATAGTAACCTTTAATTGAGTTTCTAATACCACTAAACGTTGTTTGAAAATGAGCATTTTCTTTACTTGTTAAATCAACAACTTTTTCTCCTTGAGCACCTATGAGATGCGTTACTTTTTTAATAGGAGGAAGTTTACTTTCTTCTCCTTCAGCAAAAGATTCTGTTTCTGCTTGTTTTTCTCTAGTTAAAAGCGCAAACAAGCTAGTATACATTCCTTTAATACTATTTACACTCGTTGCCGTAATTTCTTCTGCTGATTTAGTGGCTTCAGCAATTCTTTCTGTAAAATCAGTTTGCAACAGTTTAGGCATAATTGCGTGATTTAATTCTTGAGCAATTTGGAGTGCAACTACTTTAACATTTGCCCTTATTAAATTTAATCCGTGGTCAATAGTAAGTTTTAGAACTCTCATAATAGTGTCGCCACTTTCTTTCATTCTTTCTCCAACTACATCCCAACCTATGTTGCCTATTTTTTCAAATAATTTATTTACAGCTGCTATTTTTGGCCCTATGACTTTAATAATCATATCACCTACGGCTATCATTCCGCTTTGAGCATTGTTTTTTAATCGAGCCATTTGAGTATTAAAAGCTCCTTGCATTTTATCAAACGCTTGGGTTGTTTCACTTATTTCGTTTCCGAATTTATCTACGTTTGTTGCCGCATCTTCAAAAGCATCAATATTACTTTTAAGCCTCACTATGTTTCCAGCCATAGCTTGAACACCTAATTGGGCTCTTTTATCTGGAATAAACTTCGATAACAACTCTGGCTCTACGTTTTCAAACTGTTTCATTGTTTCAAATAAATCTACAGAGCCATCACCAAATCTTTTTACTGAAATACCTGCTTCATCCATTGCTTTTTTTGCAGCTTGACCAGGAGATGTTAAAGCAGTAATCGTACCTTTTAAAGCAGTAGTTGATTCTGCCGTATTAACACCAGCTGCAGTTAATGTCGCCATTGCTGCGCCAACTCCATCAATATCTAATTTCATAGACTTCGCAAAAGGTAGTACTTGCCCTAGACTTTGAGCTAATTCATTTATTGTTGTTTTACCTTGTCTTACTGTAGTAAATAAAGAATCACTAATTTTTTGAGAATCTTCTGAACTAAGCCCGTAAGCATTAATCGCTGAACTTAAAAGGTCTGCCGCTTCTGCCGCTGAAGTAACACCGCCTACGGCTAATTCCATCGAAGTATTTAAAACTTGCGCAGATTGAGACGCACTACTAAATCCTGCAGAAACAATATCATATTTTGCTTTTGATAAAGAACTTAATGCAAGTCCAGATGCTCCAGCTGCATTACGTAATTCTGAACTCATTTTCTTTATATTAAAAGAACCTTTATCCATCAAAGTAGATACTTCAAGTAAGTTCTTTTGAAAGTCACCTGCTAACTTTAATGAAAAAGCTGCAAACGCTGCACCTGTTATTGCTGCTGCTTTACCTAAATTTGTTACAGTATTTGAAACACCTTTTAATACTTGACCCGCTGCCTTTGCGCCTTTCGCTGTTACTTTTAAAACTATTTGTTTAACTGCCATTTAATTTTTCTCTATGTTTTTTTATACTATTTAACTCATTTTCTATAATTAAAAAATTATCTGAAGTCCAAGCATCTATCTCATCTAATTTTGATGCTAAAGGAACATTATAATTTCTAACTAAATAAAAATCCTCTATCATATCCCAACACCATTTAGGAATAATATCAAGAGGTTCGCAAAAGAAAGGTATTTGATAATATAAAGATTGTCCAACGCCAAACTTTTGAGTGGCTTTCTCGGATAAAATTCTATCAATTTCATCAAATATATCTCCTTTCTTTTTATATTCGACTGCTCTTTTTAGAGTAGGCGACTGAGCGGTATATGGGAGGAGTAAACCAGTATTTGGCAATCCTAATGCGGAAAACCAAAGTGCAGTTCTCAGTCGCCAGTTTCTAAAGGGTTTTCAAACCCCATATAACTGTTTATTATTGTCATTAACACTTCATCTTCTTGCAATGCACTTAATCCACTTAGAACTTTTTCAGCTTTCTTTTCATTTTCAAAAGCTATTAGTGCGAACTCATCTGCTAAATCATGCATTTTTTCCATGTCTTCAGTAGCAAATATAGATTTAACTTTTCTGTACAAAACTCTCCTTTGTCTCCTAGTCATATCTTTGCATTCAAATTGCCCGTGTTTAGTATCAACTATCATTATTTCCTCCCGTTTTTATTAAGTTAATTTAACATTAATTAGTTTTTGTGCTCCTGTAGCAGTTCCTTGAAATGGTAGCTCTATAAAAACACCGCCTTCACTACCTAAATCTACGTTATGACCAGTGTATTTAGCTTGAGGTATTTCAAAGAATATATTTGTTGCACTACCACCGCCTGCAGTACCTTCATCTCCAACTAGAATTGATTTTGAAGTACCTGCTAAAAAGAAAGGTAGTTGAGCTACAGATGTATCATCCATTTTTACATTTATAGAACCTGTAACATCCACCCTATCTCTTACATAATCTTCAGGCTCTCCATCAATGCCATTTACTGTTGCAAAACCAACTCTTGTAGCAGGGTTTGAAATAGTAACGGAAAAAGCCTTAGAGGTTATTTGAGCTGTTGCAACTTCTACTGCGTGGCAATCGTGTAAACTTAAATTAGCTTTAGAACCCTGAAAAGCGGTTCCGCTTGCAGTAGAACTATCTGCAACTGCATTCGTTCCTATTGTTGGTCTGAATCCAGAATACAAAGTTCCGCTTGCTCTTAATCTTCCGCCATTAGTTCCCATATCCATAGATAAAGTTAATTCTGTTACTACAGCAGAATGCATAACTCTTGTTTGGTCTGCGTCTGGGCTTAGTAATGTAATCTGTAAACTAAAATCAGGTGCTACAGTACCATTAACATATTGATTGGAATGAGCGTGGTCTCCTGCAATACTTATAAGCCCTGTTGTTCCATCTACTTCCATTGCAGACCTTAAAAGCAATTGTAGTATTTCTTGATTATCTACAAGATAGTCAAAGCTCCAAGTATAAGAACCTCCGTTTTGAGTTGTAAACACATCGGTTTCTCTAAAAACTTTTTGACCAGTTCTTGGTAAAAATTCCTGAGTAACTCCTGCTGAAAAATCAATATCATTTATAGTTTCTAAGTTCATTCTAAATAAAGCATTATCCGCATTTTGAGTTAAAATACCTTGATTTGCTGCGTGTTGCCCTATATAACATAGAAACTGATTGTTTGAGTATGTAGCCATTATTTATCTCCTTTAGCTTTTTCAATCATTTTGTTTTTTATTAATTCGGTTGGTTCAAAATCTAGCTCAACTATTTTTCCTTGCGATAGTTTTGCTTGGTTGTCTTGTCCTAACCCTTCATAGTTATTAAAGGCATCTACATCAAAAGCTGAAGTTGCCTTGTATTTTCCTTTTTTATTAGCCATTGATGTTCTCCTATATTATTTCAATGTTAGTGCAATTAAATGTGGCTACCGCTCTTAATGTATCTGCGTTTTCAGTATCTCTTTCGTAATCAATGTTTTCAATACCCGCATCAAACCAAGCGTCTCCACTTGAATAGCTCATGTTGTTAAATATAACTGTTTTAAGTCTTTCCATGGTATTAGAAACTTGTTTTATATCATTTTTATTATACGTTCCACCTATTTTTAATTCATACTCTATTTCTATTGTATAACGCCTTTCAATACCATCGTGTAAATGGCCTACTAGCTCATCTGCTACAGGAAGGATTAGAAAGGAATGATTACCTCTATGCTGATCATAATAAACAGGCGTATTAAACTCTCCATTTATTAAAGTTTCTAATGATTGTAATATTTTACTATATAGAATATTTGTAAAGTCTGTAGGCATTATTTCCTCGTCATCTGAACTCGTTTAATAGGTGTAAACATTTGATCAGTTACTCCACTAATTTCTAATTCAAATTCATCTGATGTCGTGTATATTCCAGCTGAAAATCTAACCCACATTCCGTGGCCTACCAACTGCCAATAACAATCAATCAATTCATTCGTTGCCATCGCTTCTATTTTTAATCCGTTTTCATTCCCTATAAAAGAATTAAACTTAACTGTTGTATTTGACGTACCTTCTTGAATTGTACCGCCATTACTAATTATAATTTTTATTTTATCCCAAGAATAACTTGGAGTTCCTTTTACATCTACAATACCACCAGTCGAATTATCGTTCTGAGTTATCGTTCTGAGTATGCCACGCTTCTTGTATTCACTTTCACTTGAATAGAGGTGTATTTGGCCTGTTCTGAGCATATCTAGCCACCCAGTGCCTTGTTCATTTATAGCCTGACTTTTAATTTCATTAGCTTTTTCAATATCATAAGGTCTTACTAAAGACTCAACTGCCATAACAGCTGTACTTCTTATAATAATTTCAGGGTAATCTCTTGCCGTTGCATCTTGAGAGCCAACCCCTTTATTCGGGTAAATAGGAAATGGCAAATAAGAGCGAATAAAATCACTTGCTCTTTTTACTGCGTCTGATTTTAAAGTAGCCCAATCTGTAGATGATTCTATTACGCTAGAGTTTAGTGTATTTGCACTTCCACTACTTTGATATAATTCTAATAAATCAGTTGATGCCGTATACCGATATTCATTATTTGCATTAGGCTCATCTGTCACTGACGTCATTTCTTGTCCATCTAAATATAGTTGGCCACTTACATCTCCACTATTATATAAGTAAAATAAATGAGTTGTTCCACTCGCTGTCCAGTTACTTGTAAGAACTTTTTTGCCATCATATTGAGATAAATAAGGTTCTATAAATAATAAATCTGTTGTTGTATTACAATAGCTTGTTTCGTATGTACTCATTTCTTGTACCTTTTTCTTTTGAATTTTAAATAATCTGCAGCTTCATAAGGATTAAAAAATGTAGTTATCAGCCTATTGTCGCTATCATCATATTGCGGGTCAATAATAGTTACTGGCGCATTAAATATATTTTTATCATCCAAGCCTAATCTATTAGCATATTCATCCATATTTTTAAATGAAGCAACTTGTATTGCGTGACTAATTAATCCGCTTGCGGGGTCCTTTAGTACTTGATAACCACTGACGTGAGTATGCCCAGCTGTTAATATATGATCACGCCACCCTGTTTGTACTGCTCTACTTATAGCGTGAGCAGTATTCCACATACTATTTCCTTTGAATTGATGCCTTGCGTTGATTCGAATATGTTTCCCATTAGGAAACCTTAAATTCATTCTTGCTCCATGAGCTTCAAAAACAGCAGGTTTTTCTCTCATTATAAATTCTAGCGGATCACCGTCTCCACTCCAAACATCATGATTCCCTGCTATTAAATAAAGCCAATTTACCAACTTTAGAAAATGCTCCGATAGCAACCAAGACTCTTTAGCCGTTGTTGATTGCTGACCATATAATGCTTTCAATCTACCAATCCAATTATTTTGAACATCTCCTAAATTTCCAGCAAACATACCCTCTGTTTTATTTATTAAATCACACAAAGAATATATTTCCGCAAGGTTAGTTCCGTCATCATCAACGTGCGGGTCTCCAAAATGACATATTCCGATTGGTCCATGCATATTAATTCTAATATCTATTAGCTTTTTATTTTTATAAGCATCATATTTCCGATTATACTTCTTAGTCCTATATTTAATAATATCTTCAATAGGCATTTCTTCAACAGGAATATCTTGAACTACAAATTCACTGTACTCGGCAATTCGAGGGCTCATAGTAATTTTTTCACATTTAAGACAAAGATACCTCTGATGTTTTTTCCCTGTTTTATATTTTCTAAATCCATTTTTAGAGATTTCATCAGAATCACAAAACGGGCAACCAAGTAAATTTCCATTATCGTCTTTAGGAGCTTTTTTATTATGTTGGTTTGGCATTATTCTATTATCTCAAAATGTAATAAATCATCAAAGCCGTTATCTGACGTTGTCCTGACTTCCTCGCCTTTCATAACGTTTTCATCAAGACTAGGAGATGACCAATCTCCACCCCAGCGAACATTTACGCCCATCATAGCTGCTATACCTAGAACAAATCCACCTAGATAATGCCAATCATCTCTGTTTTTCCAGTCTATTTTTTTTGTTTTAAAATTATATGGTGCGATATCAACGGCCAGGCCTTGTACATGTTTACCAAACTTGGTCTTAGATTTTCCTTGCGCCAACAATTCATTTTGTCTAGCCTGACTGCGCAATCCCTCTATGACTGTAATATCGTAATACTTAACCACTTTTTGTAATACGTTTACAAGTCTGGAATCTACGCCCTCAAGCCTTTTCATACTTCTTCGACCAAGCTTGGGCATTTTAAAACTTCCAGAGCATTTTAACAACGGCCATTAATACATCCATACACTCTTTTGCTATGGCTTGTTGCTCTTCTTTTGTTACCTTACCATCTTTTTTAGCATCTGAATATTTTTTAGCAACTTCTTTTAACTCTTTAACCACCATTCTGTATTTAGTAGCAACCATAGTGCCTAATGCACCTAATATGATCACCATTAAATATGCAAAATTTTCCCAATTCATCCATTCCATATTTATTTCCTCTCTTTTAGTGTTTCTTTGATTTCAAGTATATCTTCCATAATTATATCAAGTTTATAGGCGATTAGCTCCCTATCCGCTATTAATTCACGCTTATTTGCTTTCAAATCAAGTGTTTCTTGCATTACCTTAATATCGTATCGCATAAAACCAAAAGCAAGTATTACAGAGCATATTATAGTAATTATTGTTAATACGTTTTCAACTGATATGTTTGTATTTAATTTCATTACCACTTAACCTTATTAGCCCAATATGCTCCAGACATCTTACCTTTAGCAATATTTTTAGCGTGACGAGCTTTAAAAGATTTTTTTCTAGCTTTTCCCGCTTTTGTTTTTGGATTTTTTCCAGCTCCACTTACACCTTGCTGACCAAAACGAATTGTTTTTATTTTTGTACCAACTTTAGCAACAACTACATGAGATTTACTAGGATGATTAGGAGTTCTTTTAGGTTTGTTAAATCCCGATACTCCTGCTCTTTTTAATCTCGAATCTTTTTTAATTGCCATATTAACCCCTAATTCTTTCCGTTAAGCCTACTTATAACGCCTTTTATTTCTGATACTTGATTGTCTAAATCATTTATTTCTTTATTAAGCGCATCAAATTTTCTATCGAGTTTATCATCTGATTGATTCCATCTTGATATTAATTTAATAATCATGCCCTCGGTATTCTCAATCGTTTCACTTTGACCTCTATTTTCTGTCTTTAAGTCTTGTAAACTTTCTTCTTGAGCTGCACCTCTTTTGTTCATAGAGAAAACCATATAAACTAATAAAGCTCCACAAACTGCTATCATTCCGCCTTCTGCATAGATTTCCATAAAATTCATTATTATTCTTTGTCCTTATATCCAGTTATTTCTTTTTTTTGACATTGCTTACATAATCCATTATAAGGTTTTAAGCACCATTCGTTACATATCATACAACAAAAACGCTTCTTGGTCATCGTACTCTCCGCAACTCTTTATTAATAAAGTAACCATGTTCAATATCATCTAACTCTACCCATAAATCTTCTTTCCACCATTCTATTGGATTCATTTTCTTCTTTTGTCTTTTCCAAAAATGTTTAATTTGTACCACTTTTGTATCTCTTCTATTTCAGCATTATGAATTGACTTGAGTTCATCAACTCGCTCTTCAAGGTCAATAACCCTACGCTCATTATCTGCAATTGACTGTGTAATTTCTGTGTACGAATAAACAAGTCCAGCGACAAGTATAAGCATTTGACCAAGCCACTTAATGTTAATAGATATAATAGCGTTGTCACTGACCAAAGCTCCACGATAGCTCCTTGCCGTTTTAGGTTTGCCATCACTCATACCTCATAACCGACAACCGACCAACCACTATCACAAGCAAGAAGTATAAAGCATAAAAAAAATAACCCTACAAATAAAATTACTTTCATTAAATCTGTATAATCTTTATTCATTATAATCTTGTTGCAACCCCATTAACTAAAGTATGTATACCAACTTTAATTTTACCAGTAGTATCGTCATGATGCTTTTTACATTCATCATTATAACTGGATTGAGCGGTAATCCAAGAATCAGTTCTTTTAACTACCGCCCCTTCACTTGTTACAATATATGACTTGTTCTGTGCATCAAAAGAAATAGTTTCAGACTCACTAAACTTATATGAAGCATTTTCTTTTGTTCTAGGCTTAAATATATAAACTTTATGCCCTTTTACACATCTACGAACAAGCATTACTCTTCTTCAGACTCCCCTTCTAAAGACTCTTTAAGGCGATTGATAAAAGCCTCTTTCCCAACTGTTAATTGGTCAAGATTAAACGCAGTACCAGATATTTTATTTTCTAAATCTGCGATATGGTTTACCATTGCTTTTTGCTCATCCGTTAAGTCATCCAACAAATATTCTTTGTCGAATAGGTTTAGCTTTTGAGGCTCTTTTTTTTCTTTTTTAGCCATTATATGCTCCTATTGGTTATTGATTAAAGTGCTTTTAAATCTTTCTCTAT
>Ga0208669_1000495_pt1 | contig 15799 bp, 17 predicted proteins | sample 21_taG_FD_184095 | JGI IMG/M metagenome (GOLD analysis project Ga0208669, IMG submission 184095) | Marine viral communities from the Subarctic Pacific Ocean - 21_ETSP_OMZ_AT15319 metaG (SPAdes) (version 2) | ecosystem: Environmental > Aquatic > Marine > Oceanic | place: Pacific Ocean | collected...
CACAGAGAATAGAGATGATGCAGTTAAAAATCCTAATATTAGATATGGCCCATTAAATCTTGAAGATGAAGAGTATTGGGAAGAATATGGAAAAAGATGGAATACTAGTGCTGATGTAGCAAAGGAATCTAATTGTAGTAATTGTATTGCTTTTGATATATCTCCTAGAATGGACGATTGTATGCCTTTGTCTACTGATGATGATGGAAGATTAGGCTATTGTTGGATGCATGATTTCAAATGTCATTCAGCAAGAACTTGTTATACATGGGCTAAAGGTGGCCCAATAACTAAAGATGTAAAATCAAAAGAGAACCAAATGAGGCGAGAGAAATGAAGTGGGAAGATATATTGAAGAAGCCAATGATGGAAAACTTAGAAGAAAAGATTCTAAGAGAGATTGAGAAAGAAGGTGGTGCATTGGGTATGAAGAATCTAGAACAGTTTGGTGAAGATAATGAGTTAAAAGAAGTTTTATCACAAATGGAAAAAGAAGGTAAAATATTTACACATAAAGATGGAGACATCTACACACATGAACCAAGAAAGTGATTAACATGGAATGGTTTGATGTCTTTAAGAATAAAGACAATAAGTTAGCACAAGAAGCGTATAGTACTGCTTTAGGTGTTATAGAAAAGATTCAATTAACAAAAGAACAGATGTTAGAACATGCAGAAGAAATTGCTGATGGATTAGTTGGTGCAGGGCTTAATAGAAAAGAAGCAAGAGATACTGCAAAAAGACTCTTATCTCCAATGCTTAAACATTTAGATGAGCGTGAAAAAGCCCTTAAGAAAGATTTAGAATTTTATATGAAACAGGGGATGAAAGAATGACTTGGTTTGCTATTATTAAAGAACCTTTAACTACTTATGTTGTTAATGATAATGTTTGGCAAGAAGCAGGAGGAGAAGGTATGGATTCTATTGAAGATTTAGAAGAAAAACTTGGAAGAAAATTAAATTCTAATGATTTTACGGATGACCCTATAAATTGGTGGCCTAAAGAACGATATTTATCTGCTACTAAAAATAATATAAAACAATATGATATATTAAGAGATAGACTACCTGATGTAAAAGAAAAAATAAATCAATATTCAAAAAGACCACAATGGAAAGAAAACCAAGTAAAAGGAAAAACTGATTATAATATGAAAATTATTGAAGAGGCATTAGTATGACTTGGTTTGATATTCTCAAACTTGGCGGTGAAGACCTCTTTGATGGAGAACGAAAAAAGAATGTAGGAAATCAAGACCCTAAACATGATTATGATGACGAAGAAAATTCAGGAAGAATAGAAGATTTTTTTTATAATGTAAAAGATACGGCTACTACAAGACCTCATTTTGAACGTCAAGCCAAGAAAAAGTTCTCAAATATAGAGGGAGATTTACAAATAATATATGATAACATTAAAAAGAAAGTTGGATTAAATCTTACTGCTGACAATGAAAGATTATTTGGCTTTACATCAGATATAGATAGAAAACACCTGATTACTTGGAAAGTAATAGACGGAGGTAGGAAGTATCCTAGTTCGAACACAAATTTAACACCTTCACGATTAGGAAATAAAAAAGTTGTAGTTTTTGATAGCGTGTATCTAAGTGATAGATGGCACATGGGAAACCTAAACCCTAACAATTTTAGAGAGTTATTTGATGGTGATAAAGAAGCATGGAAACAACTTGAGAAAAAAGGAACTACAGGAAGATATGGTAGTGCTGATATATATACTATGAATCAGCGAACACCACGTACTCCTGAATTTAATGCATGGAATAAAAAAATGAATAAATTAAAAAATAGTCTTAAGACCGCAAATAAATTTTCTGCTGAAAATATAAAAGCGGATATAAACCAATTAACAAGATATGGAAAACAGAAAGGGTTTATATCCGAAAAAACCAAAGCAGACCAAACTACTAATGTGAATAGAAATAATAATAAAAACAATAACAGACCTAAAAGCAGAAAAGAGTTGGCATATCTGAGAAGAAATAAAAAGAGGCAAGATTAGATGACTTGGTTTGATATAATTAAAAATAAGAAAAAACATCCTGCATTAAAAAGAGCAGGTGTAAGTGGTTTTAGTAAACCAAAAAGAACTCCTGACCATAAGAGTAAATCTCACATTGTTGTTGTTAAAGATGGTGATAAAGTTAAGACTATTAGGTTCGGTCAAAAGGGAGTTAAAACTAATCAAACTGCCGGACAAAGAAAAGCGTTTAAATCAAGACATGCTAAAAATATAAAGAGAGGAAAAACCTCTGCTGCTTATTGGGCTGATAAGGTTAAGTGGAGTCCTAGCAAAACAAAAGAAAAGAAAAACAAGAAGTGGAGAAAAGGTTCTTAGAACAGATATGATAATTAGTTAGGTTATAGTCGGGGAGAAACATATGAGTAGTCTCGACTTTACTCAAACAGATAATCAAGCGAGTTGGTTTACTGTTATTCGTGGTGAAGGAGCAGTTACTACAACTAACACTGGAACATCTGATTTATTTAATAATGAAGCCGTTGGTGGTAAGGCAAAAAGAGTTACTTTGAGGCGTTACTGTAAGAAGTGTGAAGACAAGAAGAGGTGTACTTGTGACTAAAGGTTTGAAGAAAGATGAAGTAACTTTTACTTTTGGAAAGTATAAGGCTACTGCAAGTAGAGATTTCAAAACTTTTGCAGAGAGTTACAATGTATGGAGAAGAACTTGTTCCGGTTTGAGAGGTAAAGCAATTGGAGTTTCTAAAGCAAAAAAGAGTTTATTAGGTTTAGTTGTTGGTATGGGTAAAGTTGGAAGAGTTGCTGGTAATAGTGGCCCTATGAATGATGTAGGATGGACATATATTGATAACGAATTAAGAAAAATATTTAGTCTAAAAGGTGGTAGAGAAATAAAGGATAGCCAATTAGAGTTGTTAAAAAATTTAGATAATCTGTTAGAAGATTATAAAAAACCAAACAGTTCTGCTAATCCTGCAAACATTGTATTTGAAGAACCTCTCAATTGGGATGATGAAAGTGGAGAAGTTATTGATAGAAGAGAAGTATTTGGTCATTATTTAACAGAAGACTATGTTGATTATAGAAATGAATTTAAAGATGCTAAATTAACTGCCGTTGATAATAGTTGGTATTCGTATACAAATGATGGTTCAGCAAGACCTCCTATGTGGCAAGCCTTGTTTAGTGAAGATAAAATTTTAGGAAAGGAATCAAAGGGTTTGCAACAGGTAGTAAAAGATGCGATTAAATCATTTGCTAATTTAGGATTATCATTTAGAAAAGATACTCCTATTCCAATTCAAGGAAGAGGTAGTGGAGCAGCAGCATTAAAGATTCCCGAAATCAAAAGTATGTTTACTGCATTTGCTAGAGATGATGAGTTTACAACTCCTGCGGGTAACTTCAGTACAGACAAAGCAGAAAGGATAATTAGAAACACCCCAATAAATCTAACAACTAAACAACACCAAAATGTATTACGTTCTATAGAATCAGATTTGAAGATTCCAAATGAGATTGAAGAAGTTTACATTAAGATGTCTAGAAGACAAATGAAAAATATGGCAGTATTAGCAGGATGGAAACCTCCTGTAAAAGAAGAACCTAAAAAGGAAGAACCTAAAGATACTGTTAGAACTAGTGCGAATGTAGAACCTACAGATTGGAGAACTATAATGAAGGTGAAAGTATGAATTGGGAAAAAGTATTGAAACAACCGGAATTGCAGCAACCACCAATGGAACAACCACCAATGGAAGAACCTATGGTTGACCCAACAACAGGATTACCATTAGACCCTATGGCTCAACAAGCAGGTATGGCAGTTCCTCCTCAAACTCCTACTAATCCAAATCCAACAGGAGAAGAAGAATTTCCTGTAGACCCTGAAGTAGAAGATGATGCTAAATTAAATAAATGGTTTTCCACTATTGTAAAACAAACAAGACAAACTACATTATCAGAATTTCAACCTCCGCAACCTGACCCTAATAAAAAAAAAGAACAGGATAGGCTACTCGCTCAAAGAAATGCACAAATGCAACAGGCTTTAGGTCAAGCAAGTGCTAATAGAGGACAACAAGCACAAAGAGCAGTTGGAACAGATTTAACTACACCATTAATTCAACAAGTAGATTCGGCAACAACCGCAGCAGCAAACACTGCAACAGGTAGAGAGTTAAGAGAAACCGGAAAGGGTATTAAGCAAGGTTTCAAAGATGAAATGCAAACATTAGGAGGTTATTTGCAGCAAGGAAAAGATGCAGGAAAAAAAATTAGAAATAAACTTGTACCTGCTATAGCAGACCCTGAAACGGCAGTATTTAATGTAATGGATAAAACTAAAAACAGTTGGAAAGATGCAGTTAAAAGAAGAAATGAAAGAGTATATGGTGGATATGAAAATCCACAACAACAGAAAGAAGCAAAAGAAAAAGAACGAATTGCAGAAAGGCAAAAAAAGATTGCAGAGAGATTAAAGGTTCGACAAGAACAACAAGCAAGTGGAGCAAGTAAACCTCGTCAATATACCGACCCTGAAACAGGTGAAGTAAAAGATATGGAAAGAGGTTATGCTGATACAGGCATACAAGAATATGATATTGGTAGAAGTGAAAGTTCATTAGGACAGGGTATGGAAATATTTGATGAAGAAACTCCAAGACAAGATGACCAAGAAAAATTTATGCAATTCAAATATGCTTCAAACCAACTAGGTATTGATTGGAAAAAGTATAAATCCCAAGCAGGTTATAGAAATAAAATGCAAAATGACCTAAAAAATAAGTATAATATTACGGCTGATGACATAACTAGATTCCAAGATAAAGTAGGTCAAGCAAGTTTTTCAGGTAAAAAGGTTCAACCAAGACTTCTTACAGAAGAAGAAAGAGTTAAAGCATTCAAAAGACAAAGAGAAGGGCGTTCTTTATCAAGTTCATATTTAGCAGGACTAGAAGATGAAGACGAAGAAAAGAAAATGGATTTACAAAAACAAGATAGAAGAGATGACCCTGCTCTATGGGAAAGTTGGGATGGTGGACTAGTTGATTACTAGAAAGAGATGTCCTTTGTGTACTCACGAAGATAGAAGTCAACTTGAAGCGGATTTAGAATCAATGAGTTATACTACTGATGCGTTAGACCAACAGATGAATTGGCCTAGTGGAACTAGTTCAAGACATCAAAGAAATCATATGGGCAACTATACTAATTCATCAAACCCAAGATGCAAATTGTGTGTTAATCCGATTCGTGCCGAATTGGAGGAACAACTTCACGATGGTAATATGACCCCCGCAGGTGCGGCTAATATTGTTGGTTGTTCAGAAGACCAAATTGTTAGACATATGAAAAGTCATCTTCAACCATTAGTTCAAGAATCTGCTGCTCAATTAATTGCTACTAAAGAAGTAGATGAAATAGATACTCTTAGTAATAATATTTCTAGACTTGAACGTAGGATTGATATGTTGTTTAATGAAGAAGGAACAGACCCTAAGTATATTGATTCGTTAACTAAGTTAGCAAAAGAGATTCGTGAGAGTTTAAAATATCTTATGGAGTTCAAGGGTAAGTTAGTTCATAAGAGACAAGACACAATTATAGTTCATCAGATGCAAATTGTAAAGGAAGTTCTTGCACAGAATCATCCCGAAGTTTGGTTAGATGTTAGAAATAAAATGCAGGAGAAGTTACAGTGAGTTGGACATCTGTATTAAAAAACGAAGATGAGAAAACAACTCAATCTAAGTTACCTAAAGAATTAATTCCTGATGGTGCAACTGTTGCTACAAGACCTATAGAAGAATGGTTTAAAGGAAAACCAAAGAAAACTAAACCTGTAGATAATACAAAAGGCACATCACAAACATCATTGGGAGATTTTGAAAAGGCAGAAAAACCTCCTGCTAAATATTGGGATAAGCAGATTAACATTCTAATGTTGTCAGATAATAAAGCAGGTATTGAACAACTTATTCAAGGTGTTAAAGATAATAGTACAGATAGCAAAGGGTATAAATATAATAGAGAAGAAATATTACGAGCAGCAGGTCGTCAAATTAAACAAGCCGGAAATGAAGATGAAAAGGAACTTGTTCAGATGATATTAGATGGGATACCGGAAAAAACTATGATAGATAAACCTGTTATGAAAAATAATATTCAATTAATATTAGATGGTAAACATGATGAAGCGTTAGAATATTTTGATGCTCATGAAAGACAACGAAGAGAACTTAAAATATGGGATGAAAAGAATGAAAATAAATTATCTGAATATCTAAAAGATAAACCGGAACTTGCTGCACAATTAAAATTTAAACTTCCACAAAAGGAAGAAGATTTGAAAGTTAAAGTAGATGAAAGTAAATTAACTCCTACTCTTTTGGTAGAATATTTAACATTTTTATACAAGGTGGGAGAACCTAACATACCGTATATTCCTAAAAAATATTCAAAAATTATAGGTAAAAGAACAAACGCTGCATTAGAATGGATTATGGAAAATCCTAATTTTAACCCGTCAAAGTTTCCGAAAATAGGAACAACAAAACAAAGCACACAACAAGAAGCAGTAATTAATATGTTAAGAAATAATATTTTTATTGATGAGGATTCAGAATTTATAGAAGATGCAGGAAAAAATGTTTCTGAAATAATACAAGACTTATGGGATGATTCTAATAATAGTCCTACTAGATTTAGAAAGTTAATGTCAGACCATCCAAATAATGTTGCTTTAGAAAATGAATTTAAATCTAGAATAAGTGGTGCAGAAAAAGTAGATTATAGTATTCCTAAAGAAGATTATGATGCATTAGTATCTGTAAAGGATGGTGATTTAAATGAACAAGAACTTAAACTCTTAGAAAAATATTTTACTGATATAGATACATTTGAAGTATTAGGTTATTATGAACAATATAAATCTGAAATAAATCGTATGAAAGATAATCGTAGTGGAGGAATGAGAGCAGCCTCTATAGAGGATGGTAAAAAACTAATGAGATTATTTGGTCAACAGGGGGGTTCTAAGACTATTTCATTAGATACTGTTGATACAGATGAAGACGCACTTGAATCTTATTTACAATTAGCAAGGAAAACTGATGGTGCTAATATGTTTAAGTTAGATAATGTTAAAACACAATCAGCAACTCTTCCTAGTGTTATACGTGTTTTAGGTAGAATTGAAATGGTAAGTTTAGGTGGAGCAGACAGTTTACCTAGATTGGTTAGAAAATATGGTAAAAATTCTACCGAAGAAAATGAAACTAAAGTACGAGAGGCATTGTCTCAATCAAACTATAATAAAATAAGAGAGATTTTCTTAGAAACAATGATGAAAAGTATTGTAGACTATATGGGTAGTGGAGACAAAAGTATACTACATGGTAAGAAGAAAGAAGAACCTTATAATTGGGTAAAAGCGAGGGTAGGAAATGACAATTAAAAAAGAGAATATTGATGAAATAAATAAGGTTCAAGTTTTTTCTATATTGCTAAAAGAAGGTATGAGTGGAGTTGTATCTTATCTAGGTAAAGTTAATGTTGCTCAAGAAGATATTAGATTAACTGCTGATAAACTTAGAAAGAATTTTACAAAGGAAATGTTGTTTAATTTTCTGATAGCAGATTCTACAAGTAACAAAGAAGACACATCTGTATTATTGAGAAAAACTAAAGATGGATATACATTGCAACCACATATTTTATCTGAAGCATTAGATGGTGAAGTACAACAGATACTAAATGATTACATGCGTAAAGAGTATAAAGGGTTTAAAGCAATTAAACCGGATGATATGAAAAGTAAAATGTTAAGATTTGTTATTTCACAATTAAAAGAGAGAAAGGCTTTTGGTGGTCAAACCAAACAAACTCTTGCTGATGTAGAATCACAAGATAAAGAGTCAGCGATAGAAAGAGGAGAATCAGCCGGAATAAATAGAGTTCTAAGTAATTTTAAAATACGAGGGTCATCTACAAAATATAATTTAGAAAATGCAAAAGAGGCTGTAAGTAGAGGTATTAGTATGGTAACTAGTTATACTAAGCGTGAATTAAATGAATGGAAGCGAACTTTAGAGGCTGCTCCAACACAAAATATGCGAAGTCTTCTTGAACCATTTTTACAAATAATTGATAGTAGACTTTCTAAAGACAGTACTGAGTATGTCAAAGGTATAGAATTAGATGCAGATATGTTAATAGGAAAATTAGATTTAAAATTTTTATCAAGAAGAGAAGATATCTACAAGTATTGGCAAGGTATTGATGAAAGATTTGTAGACGTTGTAAATACTGTTAAGGAGTTTAAACAAGGACTGAAAGAAATAGAAACTACTAATGATAAATTAAAAGAAGTAATTCAAGATTTTATAGAAACCGCAGATAGAGTAGAATCAAATGAAAATGAATATAAATATATTTTAGAATATGATGGTAAACCTATGAAAGATTGGGTAAAAGGTAGAGATAAAGTCCAAGTTTTGTTTGAAACATTTTTAGATAGTCTTGATAGAAAGGGTGCAGATGTAGACTTAGATAGACAAAGAGATGAACTTATACAAGAGTTAGGGTTAGATTCTAATGTATCTAATGAAGAGTTAGGGCTTGAAGGTCGTAGCCTTGCTACTCGTACAAGTATGAAAGATAAAGAAACAGGTGAAAAAAGAGAATTTATAGAAATGGATGTGATTGAGTCTAAGGAAGAAAATGCACAAGCATCTAGACTAGGTAAAAAATTAGGTAAATTACATGAAACAACTAAAGTAGACCCTTTATTTTATTATGTATATGCAGGTGAAAATAAAAATAGAAATGAATCTTCAGCATGGGCAGAGTGGCCTATTTTTAGTAAAGAAGTTAAAAGAATTAAACAACAAATGAAAATATTGGGTACAAAGTTTGTTGTAGAGATAGATGATGAGATTGAAGACTATGTTAACAAACTAGGACAACAAGCAGTAGTAACTGGAATGAATAAATATTATCTTCCTGCTTCTGAAAGAATTTTAGATAGTGGAATTATACAAACAGAAGATAATGATAAAATTAATGAAATGGAAAATCTAAAAAATATTGGTGAGTTTTTAGAAATAGTCAGTAAGTTTTTATCTAGTGGTGCAGATTTAGATAGACTTGCATCTCCTACTACAATAAGTGAAAAAGGTACAAAGGCACAAGAAGCCCCACAAATTATTTCTGCTACATTTGGTCGAAAAGATAGACAAAATTTCTTAGCAGAAATTAAAGAATTATCAAATGAACATGAAGCCATGATGCAAGCAATTGTAGAATATTATATTACACCAATGACTTCTAGATTCAAACCATTCGATGATAAAATAGAATTTGCAAACAGTAGATTAATTCAAATTTTAACGAATGCAGAGAGTATACGAAAAGATAATTCTTTTTTTACTTTGTTAGCAATGGAAGCAGAATTTGGCTCTTTACTATTAGACGAAACAGAATTAGAACAATTAGTAGTTGCTTTAGAATTTGTTACTACACCCGCTAATAAAGATTTTAAAGAATTAAGAAGGCAAATAGAAGGACTTCAGATATTATCTGTAGAAATTTTAGGAGGACTTGGGGGTAATTTCAAAGAAGATTCTAAAGTTGAATTAGGTGCTTTTTTGAATAATATTATCACTAAAAATAAATTAAATGATGTAACATGGATGGGTAAAAAAACAGAAGAGTGGAAGGAATTATACAATCCACAAAAAATATATCCATTAGAAGGAATAGAATCACATTTAAGAAAAAATGAAACTGTCTATTATGATAATGAAAGATATATAAAGTTGATAAGAAGATTTTTTTCTGCTATAGATGATATGAATATAGTAAAATCTGAAGAAGAACTAAAACTTTTAGATGCTCATGATACTATTAGAAAAATGATGGATAAACCTGTATACTATAACACTTCAAAATTAGATAACTATAATCACGTTAATACTGCTATTAATATATTAAAAGAGGAATATCACGTAGATGTTTCCGTAAATGATATTGAACAAATTGTAAGAAAAATAGATTCTATGGAAAATATAAGTAAGACACATGGTATTCCTGTAGAAAGTGTATATTATCTAAAGGCTAATTTCAGGTGATATAATGGCTGAATTTCAGATACAAGGACCATTTCGTGAAAATGAAGTAGTGGATATTTTTGCAAAAGAAGGCATACAATATGAAACAAGAAATGAGAGATATAAACTTCTAAATGATACAATGTTCGAAAAGACCAATGGGGGTTATTGGATATCATTTAGTAAAGATAAACCCATTGCAGTACAAGGAATTGGTTTACATAATGGAGTATATTTATTGTTAGGATTAGTTAGTCATGGTTCTGATTATGAAGGTAAATTAGATGTAAGTGATACAAGAGGTGCAGGTTCAGCAGTTAGTAATAAAGTAATAGAATTACACGGAGACAAACCAATAGTAGGAATGGCTAAACCTGCGGGGAAAAAAATATTTTCTAAGGTTGGTTTCAAAGATATAGATATAGAAAATGGTAGTGTAGTAGGACAGGATGATATTCCTGAAGATGTAAAAGATTTGATAGAATCAATATATGCTAAAGGAGTTATTCCTAATGAAGTTGCTCCTATAAGAAAACTGTATTTTAAACCTATATCTAATTGGTTTTACATTATGCAGAGGAGATAAGATGGAAGTTAGTGGCATAGATTTTATGTCTGATATGGACATGGAACTATCTAAAAATTCGTTTCCATATTTTTTTAAAAATGTATTAGGATGGGATTTTGCTGAACACCAAGAAGAATGGTTTGGCTTAATGAACAAGACACAAAGAAGTGTAATAATATGTTCTAGAGGGCATGGAAAATCAGTCTTCATGCATAGTTGGGTTGTTTGGAATCTTATATTCCAAGAGCCGCCATATCAGATGCTATATATTTCATCTAATCAAAAACAGACTCTTGTACATATGAGAGAAATAGATAGATATTTTAATCATCCTGCTCTTAAAAGATTTAAACCTACTAGAGGATGGGCTATCGGTAATATTCAATTAACAAATGGAAATCAAATATTGGAACGTTCCGTTGGTTCACAGATTCGTGGTCTTCATCCACAGGAGATTATTATTGACGACCCTTTGAAAGAATTTAGTTTATCTGCTATTCAACGTGTTACAGATTGGTTTTTTGGAGACATGATACCAACACTACATCATACTGCTAAGTTAAGAATGATTGGTACACCTTTTACTTATACAGATATTTTTGCACAATTAGAAGAAAATGAGGCTTATACTGTAAATAAATATCCTTGTCTAAACTCATTAAATGAACCACTTTGGCCGGCAAGATGGGATTACGAATCATTAATGCAAAGAAAGGCGGAAATAGGTTCACTTAAATTTACAAGAGAATATCTTTGTGTTCCAATTTCTACAGGTACGGCATTGTTCAATCCCGAATATATAGAAAAATGTAAAAATAAAGATTACATTTTAAAGTTAGGAAATAGAAGAGAAAAAGGATATAGATATTATGTAGGTGTTGACCCTGCTATCTCAACTGATGGTGATTACAATGTAATCACAGTTTTAGAAGTAGATGAAAATCAAAATAAAACTATTGTTCATATTGATAGAGCAAAGAATGTAGAATTTAGAGAAAATATAGAAAAAATTCGCATTGTTGGAAAAATATTTCAACCGGATAAAATATTCTATGAGACTAATACTTTTGCAAAAGCATTCACTCAAGAATTACGGAATGTATCTGATTTAAATGTGCATGATTTTAATACCACTAGAAGAAAGAAACAAGAGATTATTTTAAACTTACAAATGAATATAGAAAATCAGAAATTACATTTTCCATATGGAGATACAAATAGTAAAAAAATTACTAATATGTTAATAGAAGAATTATCTATGTTTAGTATAACAGAATCAGGTAGATTTGAGGGTGTTGGAGCACATGACGATTTAGTTATGAGTTTAGCATTAGCCAATGCTGCAAGTCAATCAGCAAATGAAACCTTTATCTTGTTAGATGACATGGATATATTCAATTCAACCCAAAAGCCTGTTAACTTGATGGCGAGTGGAGTGACAGGGTTGAATCTTTGAGGTGTGTCTGAATGAGTGAAAAAGGCAACAAACTTCGTGAAGCCGCAGACCTTGCTGACCAAGAACAAGAGTTAGTTGATAGACAAAAAGAAATAACTGACCAAATGAAAAAAAATTGGCTAAGAGAACAACGGATTTCTAGTCATTTTGATGTTGAAAAAAGGTTTGCCGCAGAGTATCAATTATCATTGTCAAAGGCTAGAAAAGAACTTTCTACTAATGTAAAAAAATTACAAGTAGAAGATAATGACGTACCATCTTTGATTAAACAACTTAGAAAATATAGAAGAACATTAAAGGGTGAAGAAAAAATAACCATTACAAACTCAATTGATAATCTAATAAAAGCCTATTCAGAACATTTAGATAATACAATAGAAAATGCTTATTGGATAAGTAAATATAAACCTCTTGTAAAAGAAATGACTTGTAATGAAGATACATTAGTAAAATTATCGTATGTTACAGATGAAACAACAAGAAGAGAAATGGTAGATAGTTTATGTAAATATTGGGAAGCGAAATTAAATAGACAAGGGCTATCATTCAACAAAGAATATGCAAAATTATCTAAACAAATGGTAGTTAATAAAAAAGCATTTAAAAAATCTCTAAAAGATTACATGTTGGGAGTAAGTCCTAAAGATATTATTAAACAAGAAATACTGAAAGCAGTATGTGAAGAAAATGGTATATCTTCAAGACAGATACACGAAAGACTTCCTTCAAATTTATTCAAAAAAACTTCTCCTTCTATTATTTCAAAAATGGCAACAAGTATGAATATTACGAATGTGGGAGGTGCTTTCTACAAAATCCATGATGATATTAAAAAAGATATTTATGCGTATACTGCGGCGTTTATAGATTCAGATGGATATATTACTATGGATAAAAATTACAATCCTAGAGTTGGTTTGATAGCAACAGGTGAAAGAGGGAAAGCGTTTATGCTAGAAATGCATAAATCATTAGGTTGTGGTAGATTACATTTAGACCAAAAATCTCCACAAGCAACAAGACCAGTTAATAGATTAAATTTTTATTCGGGTGATGATGTAGTTAAAATTTTATCACAATGTAGACCACATTTTAGAATGAAAGGGCCAAATGCAGATATTTTATTAGAGTTAATTCGTATGAAGAAATCATATAAAAAGGAAGATTGGTACACACAAAGAAAGGAAGAATTATTTCAATTAATGAAATATGAAAACCACAAAGACCACGTAGGATATGATTTTTCTCAGTATGGAATAGACCCTACAACTGTAGCCAAATTACATAATAATTGTAAAATGTCTTTGATGGATAAGTTGGACTACGAAAACATACAAAAGGAGAACTGAACACATGGTAGAAGAACAACGTACTTTTAGTATTGGAAATTTATTTAGGAGAACTACTCCAAAGCCCGCAGATAGACAAGTATACAATATGGGTATTCAAGAAAAGAATAGTTCATATTTATTAACATCACCAATTATATATCATCTTGCCCATAACTCTACAGTAGTAAGAACTTGCACTACTCAACTGAAACAAGAAGTATTTAGAAGAGGATATACATGGGAAGAATCATTTTTAAGAAAGTGTACAGATTGTGGCAAGGAACACAAAAGTCCTGTTTCTAAGTGTGGTAATTGTGGTTCTATAAATTTAGAAAAAGCAGATGAAAACCAATTAAAGTATGCTAAAGATTTATTGGGAGGGTATGTAAACAAAGCAGAGCAAATGTTTATTGATGTTCTAAAAGAAATGGAAGATGACCTTAATATTATGGATGATGCCTATCTTGTAATGGTTAAAGAATACTTTATGGATAATAATGGAGATATTCGTATGCATAGAATCAAAGAAATATATCGTGGCGACCCCGTAACTATGCATATTTATTCAAATGAATTAGGGGAAAGAGGGGTTGATGGATATACTTGTTTAAGACATAGAACTATGTTAGCAACAAATCCTAGTGATATGTGTGAAATGTGTGGTTCTGAATTACATCCGGTACATTATGTTAATAGAGTAAATGGCGAAGAACAATATTTTGTTAAAGGTGAAGTATTACATTTTAGTAAATATTCTCCTTCAAGACTATATGGGATGTCTCCGATAATTACATTATGGAATCAAGTTACCACATTAACTGCAATGGAAAACTATGTCAATTCTTCTTATACAAAAGCAAGAATGCCAAAAGGGTTGTTAGCCGTACAAACTCGAAATATGGATTCTATGAGGTCTTTTTGGAGAAGTGTAAAAGAGAAAATGGAAACAGACCCGCACTTTATTCCTGTTATGGGTATTGAATCCGAAAATGGTAAAGGTTCTATTGAATGGGTTAAATTCATGGATAGTCTAAAAGAAATGGATTATATACAAGTTAAAGAAGACCTACGTGACAGAATATCTGCCTTTTATGGAGTAAGTAAAATATTTATGTCTGATAACTCTGCAAGTGGAGGTTTGAATAATGAAGGTATGCAAATACTTGTTACTAATCGTGCAGTAGAAATGGCACAAACAGTATGGAATAATTATGTATTTCCTTTTATTACTAAAGAATTTGGTATAACAGATTGGGAATTAAAATTACCTCCTTCTGAAGAAGAAGATGAAATTGCTAAATTACGAAAAAGAGAGATAGAAGTTAATGTTGCTGCATCAATTAAAAACTTAGGATTTGAGGTTAATATGGATGATGAAGGAAGATTTACGTTTGTTAAACCTCCTCCACCTCCTCAAGAACAAGGGCCAGTTGAAGAAGAAATGGTAGAAACAGACCCCTATGCAGGAACTAATATTGATGCTAGTCAAATGGGTCAAATGATGGAAGCAGGTATGGGAACACCTACACCACAAGAGAATCCAAATCCCACAAAGAATAAGGCACGTAATAGTGTCGGCCCTGATAAGAGATTTAGTGGACTCCCTGCTGAAGCAGGAAATAGGAACGTAGATAGAAGAACAGAATAGGTGTTTATATGGTAGAAAAAGAAGAATGGTTTAATACTTTAAAAACAGGAGAAGTAGAGAAGATTTTACCTGCTTTAGCAGTAGCAGGGAGAGCAGGTTTGGCTGCTGCTAAAACACCAATGGGAAAAAAGGCTATAGGTGCAGCAGGGAATTTTGCTGCGGGTAAGATGAAAGAAAAAATAGAACAACAAAAGAAAGACCTAGAAGAACAAAAAAGGTTAATGGCTGAACAAAAAAGATTACAACAAGAGCAAGAAAATTTAACTAAAAAATTAGTAGGCAACCAAAAAAAATTAGATACCGATAATGATGGAGATATTGATGAAAAAGATTTCAAACAATTAAGGGAGGAAAAAAAATGAGCGAAGATAAAGGTGTAAGACAATTGGAAAAAGAACTAAAAGAAGCAAGAATACGTGAGAAAAGTATAGCAGATGCAAGGATAGAAAAAAATAGAGATTTTACTGTTGGTGTTGCTAGACCTACTGAAAATCACAGACCTTCGCCTAATAGTGCTGAAGTTCCAAATGCTATACTTTTACCAAAGAAAAGACAAAAGCAAAGTGAAAATATACCATTTTAAGGTGAGAGTATGAGTTTTATGGATGTATTAAAGGCTAGAGAAATTGACCCCTTTTTGTATGCACAGGCTAAAAAAAAGAAAATCTCAAGACAAGA
>Ga0208669_1000497_pt1 | contig 15683 bp, 20 predicted proteins | sample 21_taG_FD_184095 | JGI IMG/M metagenome (GOLD analysis project Ga0208669, IMG submission 184095) | Marine viral communities from the Subarctic Pacific Ocean - 21_ETSP_OMZ_AT15319 metaG (SPAdes) (version 2) | ecosystem: Environmental > Aquatic > Marine > Oceanic | place: Pacific Ocean | collected...
GTAACGCCTCTGGAACAGCCGCTACAGTAACAGGTGCTACTCAATCAGCAATCGAATCAGTAGGGACATTAACAGCATTAACAGTCACAGGTGCAATCACTGCAAATGGTGGGCTAGAGACTGACACAAATTCAAAAGTAGTTCAAAAAGGAGCATTTATGCAATCAAGTACACATCAAGCAATGGTTTTAGGAGGTTAATATGGCAATACCAAGTGGAGGAGGAACAGAGGTTCTTAAACGAGCAGTAGGGTTAGCACATGATGGAGTAGCAACTGCATTAACTTGTGCGGCTAATCATATATACACAATAATTAGCATCGTTGTCTGTAATGACAATACTTCCGCAACTGGTTTTTATATGCAAGTTTATGATGGTAGTACAGATAGACGATTTGTTCGTGAACCTTCTATGCCCGCAAATAGCACTTTTACATGGAATGATAAATTTGTTATGCACCCTTCTGATGTTTTAAAAATAGAAGAATCAGGTAATGTGTCCAATCTACAATATTGGATTAGTTACATTGACCAAGATTGGAGTTAAACCATGAGTGGAATAATTGGACAAGGTAGCAAGTCTGGTGTCATCGGCTTGGACAACCATGATGCTTACAAACATTCATGGAATAGTTATGGGTCAGGGTATGCTAGTATTACTAGTGCAACTTTCGATTTTTCAACCGTAACTATCGGTTCTGGTATTACAGAATCCGCAGGAGTATACACCGTATCTGTTGCAGGAACATATCTTATTTCAGCAAAGATGGCACGAGGCAATTCAGCAACAGGTATAAGTTTTTACCTTTTCTTGAATGACGGTGAGATTGCAGGAACAAATTTGTATGCAATGGGTTTTTCTTCTCATGAGTATATCGGTTCAACAGGAACATGGGTAAGACAACTTACTGCAAGTACGACAATTCATATAGAAGGTACAGGGTATACTCATGGGGCTGGTTGTCAGTTTAGTGGAATAAGGATAGGAGCATAATATGGAAATTTATATTCAAGCAATCGATAATTTAGCAAAAGGGAAATACACAAGTTGTTATTCCGAACCGAGAAGTATTGTTTGGAAAGATGATGCCAAGGATTTACCAACAGATGTAGAAATAGATGCAGAAGTAAAACGCTTGGAAAAGGAATATTCCGATACACAATACCAACGTGATAGACGTTATCCGAAAATAACAGATCAAATGGATATGCAATACTGGGATCAAGTAAACGGCACAACAACATGGAAAGATGCTATTGCAAAAGTGAAGGCAGACAATCCTAAAACGAAAGGTAAATAATGAGCAAGGCACGAGCCAACGCAGATGCAACATCTCAGGCATATATAGAGAATATTGCTACTGACCAGAACCTATCTGGTACATACTCAACTGAGCGATTGTATTTCAATGACTCATACAAGTTGACAGGTGATGTAAACGTAACAGGTCATCTTGCATTAGGTTCAGTAGCAGATTCAGATGTAGAAATTACTAATTCAAATGACAGTGATGAAAGAGAGATAACTGGTGGAACACCGGGTGGAGCAGATGGTCTTCTTGAGTCTGGAAGGTTGATGAATGATGTTCCTAGTTTAACAGGAATGACAGGTGAATTGGGAAGCACAGTTACAGGTAGTCCAGCAATTACAGGATTTGGTACAGTTACTTCAGGGACTATAGGAAGTGGAGTTACAATGCCAGCAGATATGGTAATACAAGCAGTAACTGCTGTTAAAACTACTGCAACAACAATTTCAACTGTAAATTCGTGGGTAACTACTGGATTAACAGCAAACATAACGCCTCGAAATTCAAATAGCAAAGTCTTAGTAATGGTTACTGGAAGTCAATATTCTGATGTAAACGACCAAACTGCTGGAGCTACAATTTTTAGAGGTTCAACTAATTTAGGAAACGCAGACTACGGATTTATGCCGACTTATTTTAGTTGGGGAACTGCTGGTGCTCAAGATTTGCAAGTGGCTTGTAGTGCAACTGTTCTAGATTCGCCTTCTTCTAGTTCGACAGTAACTTATACAGTTTATGTTAAAACAGACAAAAATACATATCGATGGGGAGGTCTGAGAACTGCTAACTCAACAATTACACTTTTGGAGATATCTGGATGATAACAACAGTAGAAGCACTACAATCATTAACACCTAACGCAGAGTGGGTACTTCGTGGAGATGAACTAGAATGGCTAGACTCAGAACAGACGGAACCAACAAAAGCAGAAATAGATGTAGAAGTAAAAAAACTCCAAGCAGAATACGCCTCCCAAGAGTACGCAAGAAAACGTCAGGCAGAATACCCTTCAATTCAAGAATGTGTCCACGCAATACTGGATGATGACTTAGATGCTCTTCAAGCCAAAAGAGCAGATATTAAAACCAAATACCCGAAAGGATAACTTATGGCAAACTTAATAATAAAACCCAGTTCTGGTGGTTCACTCAAACTACAGGAGGATGGAGGTACAGATGCTCTGACTATAGATGCTTCTGGTAATACCACACTAGCTGGAACAGCAAATAATCTTGGGACTGTGACTGCTGGTTCGATAGCAGGAGGTAGTATCACAAGTGCTACGACATTTCCTGCTGGAATGATACGTCAAGCAAAAAGCGGTTCAATCGGGGATCTAGCTCAGGATAGTGGTAGTAGGGCAGCTCCAAATACGATTAGTTTTGATACTGCAAAATTAAGCACAAGTGATGTTTTGGTGCAATACAGTTACGTTTACATACCAAGATCAACTACCGCAAACACTACTGCTTATTGCGATGTTCGTCTTACTGGAAGTAATTATGGAGCCACCACAAGTGGTTTAAAGGTAGGTAATTATATAGCTTATAATATTGAACAACACCACATGAGATTACATTATTTTGGTTCAATTATGGATACTAACCCTACCACAACCCCTGCATACGGCCTTTATTTCCACCAGAATACTGGTAGTACTACGTATGAAATTGACTCTACTAATAACCATTCTTCAATAACTATATTTGAAATATTATCATCATAGGAAAACAATGGCACATGATTTAATGTCTTATTTAAGACACGAAAGAAATATTAAATTGCAGGGATGTGATTGGACACAATCTACAGATTCTGCATTGTCTGATAAAAAGAAAACAGAATGGGCAACATATCGACAAGAATTAAGAGATATGATTTCATCAGCATCACCAGAAGAAGATTTAAATGAACCTAATTGTTTGAAAAAATCTTCTATAATTTGGCCTACAAAACCAGAATAATCGGACATTTTTGTCCGTTTTGAAGTCGAACATATCGACCACAAACCATGAAATATAGAAGTACAACTACGAGATTACAATGAACACAAAAATTGTAAATGGTCTTCTGGTATTCGCTTTAAGTCTCTTAGCTGCAGCATATTTCTTTACAGCAGTTGGTGTCAAAGCAGAACCACCAAATTTTGACCAGTACAATTATCGCTCCTCACCGCACCCTGTAGAGAAAAAGTCAAACGTAAACACGGCTGTAGATGATGTGATTAACCTTATTTTAAAACAAGGGTTTGCCGGAGCGATCATCGTCTGCCTGGGACTATGGACGTTTAGGACGGATAAAATGAACAGGGCTATACAGAAGGAAAATTTCGATAAGTTCGTAGCAATCTCAGGAGAATGCAGCGGTCACATGGCTAGTGTGTCTGCCAGGTTAGAAAACATTGAACGAGAAATAGAGCTGCAGAAAATGCAAACACAATTCATGAAAGGATAATATGCCGTTTCTAGTACCGCTAATAGGTGGAGTAGTAAAGACCATGTGTATGTCTATGCTGAGTGAGAAATTACTACAGCAAGTCATACTGATACTTTTGAAGAGGCTTGTAGAATCTACAGATAATAAAGTTGACGATAAGATTCTGGCAGCCTATGAAAAAAGTATTGCGTAATAATTCCGTAAAGGTCTTATTTTACTCCGTAGAACATTTTGTAAAATTCTTTTAACAGGGATAGCTATGTTGAGTTGTAAAAATTTCACAGAAGAAGAACTAGCTTGCAATCATTGCGGTGAAAATAAATGCCAAGACCAAATGGTTTCTCTGCTCCAGAAATTAAGGGACGAAGTTGGATTCCCTATACAGATTTCAAGCGGCTACCGCTGCCCAGCTTGGAATAAATCCGTAGGGGGGCATCCTAACTCAAGTCACATGGAAGGCTTGGCGATTGATATTATATGCTCCGGGGAGAAGGCGTTAAAGATCGTTGAAGCAGGTTTACGGCTAGGGTTCACAGGTTGTGGAGTTAGTCAGAAGAAAGGACAAAAATTCGTTCACCTGGATTTAAAAGAAGGGCATAGACGTTTTTGGTCATACAGTTGAGATGATATGGAGATTCGTTTTGAATTGGAAGATTCTGATTTGGTCATTGAGTTTGACTCTGATTTTTTGTGCGAAAATTTCAGCGACAGAGAAGACTTACGCTGGAACTTACACAACGGAAACTATTCGCCAGTTGTGGCAAATGTGTTCTGTGGCTCATCAACAAGCGAAAGTATCGGTCAATGTGTACCGCAGGAATTGCGATTGTGCAGTGGATACGATGAGGTCAAACTACGATAATTCTTCTGTCTTTTTAACCATGAAGAAACCAGAGTCAGAAGAATTAGCTGTCTTAGTAAGGTTAAACTGCAATAGCTGGAGGAAGGAATAGTCCTATGTCTGATTTATCCATGTGCGTTGAGGACTTAAAACATATATTTGGAGACAGGGTTATGGTTATTGATGAGCACACAGATTTTTCAAAACTTCCTAATCCGTTTGAGAATTTAGAACATCTAATGGATCCTGGCACAATGAAGTTGGATGGTTTTGATGACTGTGTATTGGGTGTTATTGAAGGGTTCAATATGGATAATGTCCTTTGCTACGACAAAGGTAAAATTATAGAGAGACTGATGGAAGACGGTATGGATCTGGACGAAGCCCATGATTATTTTGGGTTCAATATCCTTGGATCCTATGTAGGTAGGACAACTCCCTGCTTCCTAATGAAAGAATAAATGGCAGAAGAGCTGAGTAAACTACAGGAAATTGAACGTCAGATAGCTGCCGCAAAAAGGCAAAAACTGGCCCTGGAATGCAAGGATGATTTTCTGAAATTCGTGAAGTTCACGATGCCGAAAATTAATGATCCAAACAATATAGATAAGTCAACTTTTGAAGATGCAAAACATCATAGGGCAATTGCAAAAGCCCTGGAACAAGTATCAAAAGGGAAGATAAGGAGGTTGATAGTAACTCTTCCTCCAAGACATGGTAAATCGGAGATGATCTCACGGAGATTCATCCCCTGGCTCATGGGCAAAGACCCATACAAATCTATTATATTTGCAACGTACAATGAAGATTTTGCGCAAGACTTTGGAGCAGACTGCAGATCAATTATGGGATCTGCCCAATATAAACAAGTATTCCCCGGTTTCGCATTCCGTCAAGGTGGTGCTTCAAAAAGCAGGATACAATCTGACAATGGCGGTATGTCAGTTTTTGTTGGGCGTGGTGGAAGTATTACTGGTCGTGGAGGCGATGTACTGGTTGTTGATGATCCTATTAAAGATTCCGTGGAGGCTATGTCTCCTACTCTGCGAGAAACTCTTTGGTCGTGGTTTACGCAAGTATTTATGACCAGGTTAATGACCGAGAAGAGCAAGGTCGTTATTGTTACTACACGCTGGCATGAAGATGACCTGGTTGGAAGACTTACGGATCCGAGCAATCCTCATTTCACGAAAGAGGAATGTTCAAAATGGAAAATAATCAACCTGCCAGCATTTGCAGGTGACAATGATCCGCTGAAAAGGAAAGAAGGGGAAGTTCTCTGGCCTGAAAGATTTAATACAGATTTCCTGGAAGCACAACGGAATCTGGATCCAAGGGGATTTTCTGCTCTGTATCAACAGCAGCCGAGTCCGGAAGATGGGGATTTATTCCAGCGTGAGAACATTCAGTATTACGAAAAACGTAATTTACCAAAGGATTTAAGGGTTTATGCTGCCAGCGATCATGCAGTTGGGATTGACAAGACCAGGCACGATGCAACCTGCCTTTTGATTGTTGGAGTTGATGAACAGGATGACATTTATCTGCTGGACTGCTGGTGGTCGAAACAGCCTTCAGACATTGTAGTTAAGGCAATGATTGAGCTGATAAAAAGACACAAGCCATTAATCTGGTGGGCAGAAAAAGGACATATATCAAAGGCAATAGGGCCGTTTCTGCGTAAGCGAATGTATGAGACAAAGACTCATTGCAGGATTGAAGAGGTAACGCCAGTAGCGAATAAAGTACAGCGAAGCCAGAGTATGATTGGGAGGATGGCAATGAAAAAGGTTTATTTCCCTAAAGTCTCATCTTGGGGGCAGAAAGCAGTGGATGAATTACTAAAGTTTCCGAATGCCAGACATGACGATTTTGTTGATACTCTCTCCTGGATCGGCATGGGACTCGGAGACCTGAATGCACCAAGAGGATATACTCCAGCAAACAATTTTCCTAAAGTTGGTACTCTTGCCTGGATAAAGTGGGACACAAAACTAAGAGAACAACAAGTTTCATATTCAACAACAGGTGGATTTTAAATGGCAGAATTTGAAGAAGAAATAGAATTAAATGAGCCTCCTGAAGAAGAGGAAATACCGGAGCCGATTCAACGTAGGAAAGCACTTGTAAGTAGGTGGCAATCCCAGGTTAAGTCAGCAAAATCGTTCCATGAGAAGTCTTTTAAACAGATGAAGTCTGATATGGATGCGGTTTTCAGGGGATTCTCGGATACAGGCTGGGGAGAAGATAAGTATATTGCCAACCTCCTGCACAGGCACGTTGTACAGAGAACTGCCGCCCTGTACGCTAAAAATCCCAAGCCAGTTGCTACCAGGAGGAAAAGGCTGGACTACCAGATCTGGGACGAAGATCCAATGTCCCTGGCGAAAGCATACAGTGAAATAAACGCTGCCACAGAAAACAATGTTCCGCCATCTCCAGGATCTGCTCAGTTGGTACAGGAATTTGAAGCAGTTAAGGAATCTCGCAGGAACTTAGACAAAACGTCAAAGTCGCTGGAACTGCTCTTTGACTATTATATGAATGAGCAAAGGCCAACTTTCAAAAGTCAGATGAAAGCAATGGTCAGGAGGATTATCACAACCTCTGTAGGATACGTCAAAGTTGGGTTCCAGAGAGAAATGGATCGGCTGCCGGAAGTATCTGCAAAAATGTCTGATGTTCAAGCTCAAATAGACCATATAAGAAGACTCACTCATGAAGCAGAAAAGGGGGATCTTAACGAAGATGATGCAGAAATGGAGGAATTGTTCCTTTCTCTAAAAGCTCTTGAGGAAGAACCGCTGGTGACAGTCCAGGAAGGACTCCTATTTGATTTTCCGGAGTGCGATTCTATTATCGTGGATCCAATGTGCAGACAGCTCCGTGGTTTTGTTGGAGCAACCTGGATAGCACATGAAATGTATTTGTCTCCAGAAGAGATTGATGAAATATATGGAGTCGATATTAAAGATGATTATTTACAGTATGATTTAAACGGTAGAACCTCTTCTGGGAAAGACCACTACAATATGATTTTCCAGACCCATGAAGGGAAAAGTTCTGAGAATATGAGAGATGGACTCGCATTATGCTGGGAGATATACGACAAAAGCGCAGGGCTGATGTATGTGGTCTGTGATGGGCACAATGATTTTCTCAAGGAGCCAGCAGCTCCGCCTATTCAGTTAGAAACATTTTGGCCTATTTTCTCAATAACATTTAATGAGATAGAGCATAAAAATCAACTCTATCCTCCAAGTGATGTTAAATTGTTGAAGCCTATGCAAGCCGAGTATAACAGGGCAAGGCAGGGCTTGAGAGAACATAGACGAGCAAACAGACCTAAGTATGTTGCACCAGCCGGAATGCTGGAGGATGAAGATAAGGCTAAACTAAGGAATCCTGCTGCAAACGCACTTATTGAATTAAATGCTTTAACGTCTGGTCAAAAAGTTGATGATGTAATCCAACCTGTAAGACAAACAGGGATTGACCCTAATCTGTACGAAGTTAAGACTATATTTGATGATGTTCAGCTCGTAGTTGGTCAGCAAGAAGCAACCTGGGGGCAGATTTCAAAAGGAACTGCAACAGAAACTTCTATTGCCGAATCCTCCAGAATGTCTGCAATCGGAGCAAATATTGATGACCTGGACAGTTTTATGTCAGAGATTACAAGAGCAGCAGGTCAAATTCTGCTACTGGAAATGTCTCCAGAAGAAGTAAAAAAGATTGTCGGCCCTGGGGCATTTTGGCCTGAGTTGCAGGTGGAAGATATTTTGAATGAAATATATCTTGAGATCGAAGCTGGATCCACAGGTAAACCGAATAAATCAGCAGAGCTGCAAAACATAGAAAGAATTATTCCATTCCTTATTCAGATTCCTGGGATAGATCCTAAATTCTTAGCAAAAGAGTTGCTCAAAAGACTTGATGACAAAATGGATGTCAATGAAGCAATCGCAGATAATATCCCAAGTATTGTTGCCCAGAATATGGCACAAGGTGGGAAGCAAAACGTACAGCGAGGGGGCGAAGCTCCAGAATCGCAAGGCGGAAAAGGGGGCAATAACGCCCCTGCAAAAGTGGCAGGTCGAAGATTAGGCCCACCAAAATAATTAACCTTAACAAAAGGACGTAACATGGCTGAAGAGCTAATGGAACAGGACTCGTCCTCCGTTCCGGAAAATATAGAACAAGACGCTTCCCCTGCGGAAGAAACGGTAGAATCGTCAGATACCACAGAAGAAGTTCCTGAAGAGACTGAAATTTCTTTACTGGACGTTGTACAAGATGCAATGCCCAGCGAAGAGGAAGAAGTTCCAGAACCTGAAGAAACAACTTCTGAAGAGATTAAAGCTGAAACGGAAGTGGAAGAACCGATTATCGATAGTGATGATTGGTCGGATGTTCCGTTTAATAAACATCCTAGATTCAGGAAACTCATTGCCGAAAAAAATGAGCTAAAAAAACTCTCGGAGCAATACCAGGGGGATAGCCAGCAATACCAGAAGATTGCGGATTTTATAGGTGACAACAATCTTACTGCCGAAGATGCAGCAGAAGGATTCAGGATTATGGCTCAATTGAGGAATAATCCGGAAGAAGCCTACAATATACTCCAAGGTCATCTACGATCAGTTGGTGAATTAACTGGTAAAACACTCCCAGAGGACATCCAGGGAAAACTGGATGACGGCTACTTGGATGAAGATGCAGCGAAAGAGTTAAGTCAAGCTAGAGCTAGTTTGCAACGTGAACAATCTCTAAGAGAAGAAGCACAACGGCAAACGGAGTCTTTTAATAAACAGACTACAGAAGCAAAAGCTAACGCCCAATTACAACACTTGCAAAAAGTTGTAAAAGATTGGGAATCGGCTACTAAAAACTCTGACCCAGACTTTAATCTTAAACAAGATGAAATTAATGACCGTGTGGCGGCCCTGGTAAACGAAAGGGGCAGACCTGTCACTCAGGAACAAGTTTTGGGCATCGCTAATGCTGCATACCAGACTGTGAATGAAAGATACAAGTCTCGCATCCCTCAACGCCAGCCGATCCGCACTTCAACAGGTGGAAAACGAAGTGGGACTCCAACAGCGGAACCCAGAAGTTTACGAGAAGTAGTCTCGCAAACATTACAAGGGAATGCTGCGTAGTCCTACTGTAATTTAGGAGTACAAAATGGCACTAACACAAGCAGAAATCGACAACGTAGCAAACGCTGCACTCGATTATTATATAGACAAAGGGACTGTATATGCTCAGTCCTTACAGGATAAGCCTCTTATGGCGGCTATGGAAAAAACCGCAAAGACGTTCCCTGGAGGAAAATCGGATGTCTCTCTCGCAGTAAAGGGAGTTTATTCAACAACCGTAGCTGGGTATTCAGGGAATACAGCAGTTACATACCAAAAGCCTACTAACATCGAAAGGGTAACATACCCTTGGGCAGAACATCATGCAGGTATTTCCTGTACGTTTACGGAACTCAAGTCAGATGGGATCTCCGTTAGCGACTCTGCTATCGGTGAAAATACATCCAGCCATTCCGGAAGAGAAGCCACAATGCTGGCTAATATCCTGGAAGATAAGTTGGATGATATGATGGAAGGCTATAGCCGTGGAATGAATGATCTCATCTATGGAGATGGTTCAGTAGCTACCACTTTAAATGGTATCCAGTCATTTATCTATGACTCTCCTGGAGCTTCCGGTGTATTAGTTGGTGGATTAAATACCAACACAAATACCTGGTGGCAAAACCGAGCAAATGTTGCAATCAGTACAACGGCTACAGGCCAGGTGCTGATTGATTTGTTGCACAAGGAAATTCGCCAATTACGCAGATATGGGGGCAAGCCTTCTATCGCTGTATGTGGTTCAGACTTCCTTGACCAACTCGGAACTGAGTTGAAAAACAAAGGTAACTTTACTCAAACTGGCTGGTCTGGTTCAGGTAAGTCTACTGACATTTCAATGGGTGAAATCCATTATGGTGGGATCAAGTTTCAGTACGATCCTACTCTTGACGGTTTGACCATCTCTGGCAAAACGCCAAGTAAACGCTGTTACATAATTGACCCTTCCAAGTTGACTATTCATTATATGGATGGGGAGAAAATGAAGCGGCACTCTCCGGCTAGACCACACACCGAGTACGTTCTCTATAGAGCGATTACTACAACGGCTGTGCTTTGTGCTAGTCAGTTAAACTGCCATGGGGTATACGAAATAGCGTAAGCTCTGGCTTTAACAGGCAGCTCCTCCGGGGGCTGCCTTAACTCTAACGAAAAACAGATATGGAAAATAGGAATATCTATAAATCTTTAATCGCCCTGAACGGCAAATTAACACACGTTATATCTAAAGCAGGAATAACTGTGCCTGAACTTGCATTGTTAAGAAGTTTGCATGGCGATGGTTCTGTAACAGAAATTACATTGACAGGCAAAGAAAAATACGATTCTGATAGTGAGAGAGAACGGTTAGGCAAAACATATACGGATGAAAAAGTCCAAAATCTTTTCGGCATATATGGAGATTTGCCGATGGATATTAAAAAGTTAAAAATTAATGCCAATTGCTTGAAAAAGGGGGATCCAATTAATGTTCTTCCAAAATCGAAAGTATCTTCCGAAGAGGAATAAATATGGCTCGTAATACGACACTCCAAGTATTGCTAGATGATTTGAGGGCAGAGTCCGGTCATTCTGTCCAGGCGAACTTAGGGAAAGCAACAGAAAGTATGATGCTGACTCTATTAAACCGAGTGCAGAGAAGGCTATGGGAAGATTTTTCATGGCCTTTTCTCCATGTAAGTAAGGATATTTTGATGGCTGCCGGACAGCGATACTACGATGTTCCTTCAGACATGACCCTGGAAAGAATTGAATCCGCAGATTTTAAGTGGGGCAACCGCTGGGAAAAAGTCATTTATGGAATTGAAGCAGAGAATTATAACCAGCACGACTCGGATCAAGATATAAGATCCTGGCCTATTCAGAGATATGTAGCTCACGGAGATGTTGCAGGTCAGATTGAGGTTTGGCCTATCCCGGATGCCAACGGATCCGCAACTACCGGAGATGGGAGTTTACGCCTCAAAGGAGTAAAAAACTTAAATCCGCTTCTTGCGAAAACAGATACCGCTGACCTGGATGACCAGTTAATTGTACTTTTCGCTAGTAGCGAATTATTGGCGAGACAGAAATCTCCAGATGCCCAGATGAAAATGGGGCAAGCACAGTCTCATTATTCAAGAATAAAAGGTAGACTTTCAAAAGGAGAGCCAGTTGTGTTTGGTAATGAAGAGCCAGATATTTACAGACCAAGAGGCCCAATAGTAGTAGCGAGAACGTCATAATGGCTTATGTATTAATAGAAGATTTCAAAGGCGGAATTGATAAACGGAGGACTGTAGTAACGTCTGTACCTGGAACCTGTGTTGAGCTGACGAATGCTCACATAACCAGGGGCGGAGAAATTGAGAAAAGACGAGCTTTTAAAGAATGGGCGAGTTTACCGTCTGGAACGCATGGACTAGCAGCAGGAGGAGGTAGAGTCTTTGTTTTTGGTAGTGGGAGTACAGGTCTAGGTGACCTCACATTCCCGGCATCTTTGAGCTATGTGCGTTTCCAACATTCGGATCTAACTACAGAAATGACTGACATCCTTGGGCATGATTTTTTTGAAGGTAAGGTTTATGCTGCCGTTCAATTTGCAGATGGGAAAATTTATCATTATTGGGATGAATATACTGGGTCTGCTGTACCTGTAAACAGAATTGACGATTGGTATGAAGCTAGGGCAAGAACTTATTTCGACATAACAGGAGGTAACGAATCCTCTGAGACAGGTGGTAAAGCATACGCAGATATTACAGCGACTGGCGGATCCAACTTACCTGGGAATAATCTGAGGGCATTACGAGTAAATAACGTAGATATTATAGGATCTCCGGTTGCCCACACTGGATCTGCTTCATCAACGAAAACCGCAATAATTAGTGCTATTAATGCACACACCAGCACTCCTAATTATACTGCTACTAGCTCAACTGGTAACAGAGTAAAGATAGAAGCTACTGTGAGAGGTTCTGCCCCAAATGGATACAAAATAACCTGGGATATAGATGGGCAGTTTGGTTTGGAGCATTGGGATAGTATCGATGAATTGCATGGTGGCTATGATAACGAAATCTCTGTCCTTAAAGTAGACGGCAAGATGATTATTGAGGATCCAATACTCTGGGAAAAATCCAACGCATATACTGCTTCAAAAGTAAGAGATGAAATAAACAAAACTCGGACAGATCCAGAATGGTTTGCGACATCCGTAGACAGCTCTGCAAGAGTTAATATAATTGCTTATGAAAGAGGTGAAGGGCTAACACAATTACACCATAATCTGCAAGTTTTAATTATCCCAGAGGGTGATCTTACAATAAGCCCCAATCCAGCCGCCAATACCGTTGCTGCTGCTGGAAGTTCCACAACATCATATTCACCAGGGGGGTTCGTGAGGGCATTTGATAATAAGATGCACTCCCTATCAGACTCTCGCTGGCATTTTAGTAACCTGGCTATGCCGACAGATTGGAACAACACGGAAGGGACTAGCAGTACGCCAGACTATGCAGGGTTTGTTAATATGTCAAACCATTCCAGGGGGTCTGAAGAACTAATGGCGATTGCGCCTTATTTCCAGAATTTGGCGATTTTCGGTAAAGATGCAGTCCAGATCTGGTTTAACGATCCGGATCCAGCCGTTAGTTCAAGAGTCCAGATTTTAAATAACACAGGAACTGTTGCAGCTAAATCGGTTGTGGAAATTGGGGATTCAGACGTATTTTATTTGTCCAGGTCAGGTATTCGATCTTTAAAATCAAGAGACAGCTCAAATGCGGCTTTTGTTGGGGATATTGGGAATCCGATAGATGATCTAATAGTTGCTGATATTAACGTCAATGTTACCACTACCAAAAATGCTTGTGGAATTGTCGATCCGAGGGATGGCAGATATTTGCTAGCAATTGGGACTAGAGTTTATGTTTTTTCATATTTTCCAAGTTCTTCAATCACAGCCTGGTCGATCTACGAAACAGGATTTGATGATTCTATTACAGATTGGGCCTACGATGGAACCCAGGTTTTATGCAGGGCTGGAAATAAAATTTATAGCTTGGGTGGCGAATTGAACAATGAATATGACAGCTCAGTTGTAACAGTCCAGCTTCCGTTCCTTGACGTACAAAATCCTGCAACAGATAAAATGTGGACAGGGCTGGATGCAGTATGTTCTGGAGATTGGACAGTTTCAGTTGGTACGGATCCTACAGATATTTCAACCTACGAAACTGCGGCAACGATCAACAAACCAACTTACGGAATGGGGAGAGTTGGTCTTTCATCAACCTCATCACACCTTGCTCTTAGGATGACTAATAACTCTTCTGGAGCAGCATCTTTAGGCAATATTGCAGTACATTATGAGTTAATCAATTCAGGATAAGAGGAATTATGGGTGTATTTACAGGGACTCCGTTAGAGGGTACTTCATTAGATCCGGATACAAGTCATTCTATCTGGAATATTTCAAACTGGACAGGCGGATCCGGAGGAGGAGATGAAGGCCCATCCGAATATGAACAGGCAGCAGCAGCAGAGGCAGCTCTTAAAATTAAAAAGGATAAAGCAAGGGCTGATGTAAACGAAGCATTCTCTGGGTATGGCCTTGAAGATACAAATTCTCCATATTTCAAAAGAATAGCCAGGGACTACAGGGATTATGCTATGAATGCCCCTATCACTGGAATCCAGGATCAGAAGTCAAATGCAATGGCAGATTTAGTTGCACAATTGTCACGACAGGGGATGCTTGACAGCTCGACTATGGTTAATAGGGAAGCACTTGCTAAAAAACTATTTGCTAAAGCGCAAGTAGATGCTGCAAAAAAAGGCCGTGAGAAAGGGGAGGCTGTCAGAGAGACTTTAAGAGGCGCAAAAGGACAAGCCCTGGCAGACATCAATGCTTCTACAAATCCAGCTTCTGATGCAAATTTCGCAATAAATAATATATCAGCTCAATCGGATCCAGGGACGTTTGATCCAATGTTAGATGTTTTTTATGACCTGACTAAAGGGCTGGCCCTTCGGCAAGAAACAGAAAACCGGAGGAAGCAAAATGCTCAACTTGACCAGATGTATAGTAGTTTATCTGGGCCTGGGTCATCATCAATTGTAAAGGGTTAATATGGCAATACCATTTCCAAAGACATTACCAAAAAAAGGCAAAGGCAGGGTTGACAATACCCACCAGATTGCCCTGCTGACAGATTTTGAAGTTGCAGCATTAAATCATCTTAAAAATAAAGATAAAGAAAGGGGATTCCCCTCTGGAAGTGGCCCTGAAATAAGAGAATTGGCTGCTAAAAATAGCAGACCAATAGAGTTTGTTAATTACAGGGGTGAGAGAATACCTTCCTTGAATGATTTTAGTGAAGAGAGTGGTGGAGAAAAAAATGAAACGGCAGGGGAGTCAGAGGCAAGAGAGCAGACTAGCTCTGGTGGTGATTATGGGGGCAGTAATGATTGGGCATCTCGTGAGCGAAAAAGGAAAGAGAAAGAGAAAGCAGACCAGTTAGCCGCAGAGAAACTTTATCAAAAAGAGCAAAAAGAAAAGAAAGAGGCAGCGGAGAAAAGGCAAAAAGACTTAAAGGCGATTCAGGATTACATTGCAAAAATGGATGGAATGAATGCGGATTACCATGATGAATTTGAAGGGTACGATCCAGATAGTTATTTTAATAATTCCGAACCTAAAGGAGATCATGGAGATTCTGGCAAGGGAAGACCAGAACGTGAACCTGGTAGTTATGGAGGAGGGCGAGGAAGTGATACAAAATTAAATTATGGGCCGGATGAGGAACCAACCATTACCACTCCCCCAGATGATGATAATGATGATAAGTTATCCCATGAGGAATTTTTAGCACTGACAGAGCAATATGATCTCAAGCCAGAGTTTGAAGATGAGAAGGGGGAGATGCACTGGACTCAAGATGATGCAAATACCGCCAACAAAGGATACCTT
>Ga0208669_1000501_pt1 | contig 15597 bp, 32 predicted proteins | sample 21_taG_FD_184095 | JGI IMG/M metagenome (GOLD analysis project Ga0208669, IMG submission 184095) | Marine viral communities from the Subarctic Pacific Ocean - 21_ETSP_OMZ_AT15319 metaG (SPAdes) (version 2) | ecosystem: Environmental > Aquatic > Marine > Oceanic | place: Pacific Ocean | collected...
GCAATGTGTACATACTCTGAAAGCATTTAAGGAATACAATCAATTATTCCGAAGAATTGTTGAAGCAGAGAACAAAGATGCTAGATTTTTATATACTTAATTAAGTATATATAAAAAGTTGCATAAATAGTTAAGGGATTCTATACTCTAAATTAAAGGAAGGAACACAATGAGATTATCACCAAAAGCTAAAAAAAACCAACAAGAAGATAATGCCTTTTATATACATTTAGGCAAAAAATTAAGACAAGCAAGAAGAACTAAAGTTAATGAGTTTACCGGTAAAGAAACTATCGTACCTCAGACTAAGGTTGCTAATGCACTAAAGACAACATTTCAACAAATTGGTAAATATGAAAAAGGTGAGAATAGAATACCAGTTGTTAATTTAATTAAGATAAGTAAATTTTTAAAAAAACCATTAAGTTATTTCTTAGAAGAATATCAAGAACTAGATGTTGTTGCAGAAGAATTTAATATGGCTTTTCAAATAGAAAGTGAAAAAATCCAGGAAGGTAAATAATGTTTGTTCCTGTTCAAGAAAAGCTAGATAAATTAGTTGCACTTACACCTGATGACCAAGAAAAGTTAAGTCATTATAAAAGTATAGTTCCAGCTATGATTGCTAATTGTCATAAGGCTCACCAATCTATTCCAGGTTGGGAGTCTTGTAAGCCAGAGATAGAAGCCTTTAAATGGTTTGATGGTATCAATATTCCTGTTCATGGTTACATAGATTTAAAAGGGGATAAGGTTATTATTGAAGATAAATGTAAGATGCCAAGAAGGGGTATGGTTAAAAAAGATGGCACTAGGTCTTGGTTTCCAGGTAAGTTACCTGACAGACCATCACCATACAATCTTCTTCAAGTAGATTTTTATTGGTCAGTATTCGAAGTTCCTGTTTATCTTTGTTATGTCAATGAGAAAGAATTTAGAGTTTATCATGCAGATAATTGTGATGAACTTAAACCTGAAAATATTAAGAAAAGAATACCTAGAATAATTCAAAGAGCTAAAGTAAGACAAAACTTAATGAAGATCAGTAATGATCCAAATATTCTTAAAGATTATATCCAACCAGACTTTACACACATGTTTTGGAATAGTGATGCTAATGAAGATTATTTAAACAATGCTAAGAAATTTTGGGGTTATTAATTACCAATCAAACTTAGACTCATTCTCATAAGTCTTATCTTCATCTGATTTCTTCATACAAACATAATGAGCTTTACCTCTAGGATAAAATGCTACAAAACTTTCTTGGTTAGTCATATTCTTATGACAATACTTACACTTTCCTATATCAATGATTATTACTTTAGGTTTAATCCAAGCCTTATGTTTTGGCATAGTTAGGTTTCTTACCTTTTCTGGATCTTCTCTCTGCTGTTTTCTTTCTTGAAACTGCTGCTCTCCTTTGACTTGCAGTCATGGATCTAGCTTTAGATGACTTTACGCACTTAGGATAGTTCTTTCTTTTCTCACCCTTTGATCTTCCACATGGCGGAAAACCACCACCTCTTTTGGGATTAGCAATGTCCACCCATTTCTCTGATGTCCATTTTCTTAAACTCATTTCTTTTTCTTTTTCTTCTTAGGTTTTATTCTACCTGAACATACACCACTAGCATACATATTGGCATAAGCTGAAGGATATACTTTAAACTTTCTTTTAGCTGCTGCCTTACCTTTTGCACAAAGTTTTGCCATTATTATCTTCCTACTTTTTTCATAGCCATTTTATGAGCTTGTCCAAAAGTTTTACCATTTCTCATAGCTTTTTTCATCATAGCCATGTGTTTAGCAGTATGATGTTTTTTATGTTTTGCTAAAGTATCTTTTTGTCTTTTAGTTAGTTCCTTCATTTTTTATTCTTCTTTTTTTTCTTTTTCTTTTTCATAGCTTTAAAATCAGCACCAGTAATCTTATCTCTTGGCGGTGCAACTCTTGCTAGTTTTTTTTGTTTTTTACTATATAGCATAATTTTTTCCCTCCTCAAACCCAATCATAAAAATGATTACACCTAGTAGTTAATATTTTTTATTTTTACTTTTCTTTTTTTTCTTCTTAGCTTTTTTAGCTGCGTCTTTACCTTTTTTTGTATAAGGATATTTTTTTCCATTTACCATTGGCATATTTTATCTCCTGTTGTTACCATTTCTTGCAAGACCAATATCTAGCAGAAAATATATCTTTAGCAGTAGCACATTTGTGTCTTGCTCTAAAACTTTTTCTTCTTGCAGGGTTAGACTTTTTAATTGTCATATTTGCATCCCCATATCTAATTATCTTTTCTTTGCCACCTTTACAAGCCTTGACTACAAACTTTTTACCACCTGATATTTGTCTTTTAGGTGAGTTGCATTTCATTTTAGCCTTGTTTATTGCCATGTCTTATAACCTTCTTTGTCTTTTGTTAATGCTTGGCCTCTTGGATTTGGCGACCAAGATACATGAATCCATCCTGAGTTTATATCAGATTCATCATAGTATTCAAGAATGGCTTGATCTATTGGAAGGTTTTCAATAATATGTTTAAATACTTTTTTATTATCCACACCTGGTATTTCAAAGTCTGCGGCAGCTCCATTGTCTGCACAATGTTGTGAGGTAGATTTTGATCCCAAAATTTCGCACAAAGCAGGTGATCTAAATCCTGAAGTAATCTTAATTGGTAATTGAAAGTCTTCTCTTAATGGTTGAAGAATGGTCTGGCAAAGATGTTTAATGTTTTCTATTTGCTCTGCATTAGGTTCATTATCTATATTGTTTTTTAAAGCTGTTTGAGATTGTGTCATCTCTTTTAAGCTAAAGTTATCAGTCAATTTCATTTTCATTTACTCCTTTAAAATATTTGTAGTCAAATTCAACTACTCTGCAATCATGTTTTTTACGCATGGATTTTTGTTTATCTTTAAATTCTACTGCTTTTTTTTCTGTTTCAAAAATAACATTAGTAAAAGCTGTGTATATACTTTTATCATTTTTCCAGATAACACACCACATTAAGTTTGCTCAATCTCCTTACAAACAAAACTTACATAAAGCATCTCATCATTTACTCTTTTGTGACCAAAGTTCTTAATAGTTTCGCCACCCACTTTATAACCATCTAATGCACAATTATAATGAGATTGATATAGTTTATCAATTTCTACAGGTGTCATACAAGAATTATATAGAGATGAGCATAAAGTAATTATTAACATAAATTTCATTATGGGTGTTCATACATCATTTTATTTGTTTCTTTTAGATCCTTAATAGTTTTGTTAGCATCCTCTAAATCCTTAGATAAATGTTCAAGTTTTTGTAAGCACCTTTTGTTGGCACTATCTTTAGACTTGGAAGAATCTTGAAGCTCTGCGACCTCTTGCTTTAATATTCTAACCTGTTCCTTATATTCGTTTATTATTTCTAAACTGTCTGACATTATTTCTTTTTAAATGTAGAAACACCTTTAATACCAAGTATTGTACTAAATGCACCTACTACAAGAGCTTGATAAAACATTGGTAGATTTGCAAACTTATTAAAAAAAATATCTATCTTTGCTTGTATATCAGGATCATCACTAAACACAGACCATGCTAATAAAAGCAGAGGAATTGAAATTAATATGAGGCAGAATTCGTCTTTCCAGTCGCCTTTATGAGATTCAATAACTGCTCTTTTAAATTCAACTTCTCCATTAGCCATTCGTTCAGCTAACTTTAATTCTGCTACTGATTCTAATTCTTTTGTCTTTCTTCTGTTGGATGCAATAGACATTCCAGTCTTAATCATACCTGGAACTAATTTAGCTGCTAAATTTAACCACATAATATTCTCCTCTATTTGTTTGATACTATCTTTTTAATAGACTTACTACCATCTATATTTTCTTCTAATTCAGCTTGTACTTTACCACACTTATATTCAATGTTATCTCCTGTGTTTGTTCTTTCAGCAAGTCTTTTACCTTTTAAACAATCTGACATTTTAGCTTGGATTCTATGTTCTTGTAATTCTCCAGCTACAAACATACAAAGAGCAACCACACTACTGATAATTGTTTCCATTGGCTCTTACCTTATCTTTTAAATGCTCAATATCAGTTAATGCTTTTTCTAATTGAGATTTAAGAAATTCAATATTAACTTTATTTGTCATGTTTTGTTCTTGAGTTTCTGTTAATTTTTCTACATCACCATACAAACTTTCAATCAGCATAAATTGTTCTTGGTCTGTAGGTTTTTGTTCTGATTTTTTAAGTAGATCAGCTTGAAATAATTCTCTTGATGTTTCAAGGGAGGTAAGTCTTGCAGTAACTTCTGTGTAGGCAAAGACACCCATAGCAACTCCTGCTACAATTGCCAACATATTTTTGACAGGCATACTTACAGATGTGTTCTCAGATATTTTCATATTGGTTTCACACAAAGTGCTAAGAATACAAAACCTAAAATCAACATACCTGTAAAGTAATAGTTCATGCTTATCCTCATAAATTATTTAGCTACTTTGCCTTTGTTAATACCTTTTTTTATTACATATTCTTTAGTGCCATTTGCACCATGATTTACTTCTTTTTTAAGATTTATAAATAGTTGCATTTCTTTCCATTTCTTTTGGCTATCTTCAGAAAACTTACTTAATATTTTAGTATCTCTCATTTTTTTTTCTTTCTCTTTTTAAGGCTAGGATCGTCAGATATAAACTTATCAAATAGATAACCAAAAAAATTATCTATTATTCCAAATAATCTATAAATAATATTATCAATCATAATCTACCATCATTAACTTTATGCCTAACCTTTTTTGTTCTTTTGTAGGACTTCTGTGAATTTTATATGAGCCTTTAGGCTTATGTTTAAGACTTTTACCTTTTTTGTTTTTTCTAAAGGTATTTGTTTTTATGTCTATGAGTTGTATTTTACCATTTCTATCTACGATTACAATATCAAATGGACAAGCTGGATCTACTGCTTTTGCTACAAAATAACCTTGCTTTGTTAGTTTTGCGATTGCTTCGTATTCGCCTACAGTTCCTTTAATTGATGTTTTCTTTTGTCTATCAGAGATTTTTTGTTTATCTGATTTCAAAATAATTATTTTAAATAATTATAACCACTTGTTATTAATCCTGCTATAATTAGTAATATCCATATAGCACCCTTTCCCTTGTTAATGTCTGCTCTAAGTGATTGAGTTTCACTTTTAAGTTCCTTTACTTCTTTAACTAAAAAATCAATTTTTACTTCTGTTGCAGATTTTCTTGGCATAATATTAATTTTGAAACTCTCTTAATAATGTGTTTAAATAATCAGACCCAAGAACATCATTTAAAATTTTTCTTTGAGCAGATGGTATTTTACTTATATCATATTCCATCAAATATGGAACTAAACTTGCATCAGCCTGTAATACTTTCATTGTATCTTTTTTTGCAGCAGTAATAAATTCTTTTATTAATAATCTTTTCATATTAACACTCATAGACTGATAACCTGCACCTTCTACTATCTGTGATAAACCATTGTGAATCATAGGTGCAAATACATTTTTAAAAGCTCTATCTAATACTGGAATACCTGTGCTTCTAAATATTTCTCTGTATTGAAAATTAAGTTTATCTAGTTCTATTTCTGCTGAGTTCTTAGACTGTTTAATACCAACACCAGTTAATTCTGTAATTACATTTCCTGGTATATCTTTACCTAAAATATTAGCACCTTCTTGTTTCAAAGGTCTTGCTTTCCAATTACCATCTTCTCCTTGAATAGCATGAGTAACTGAAGTTAAATCAGGAAGTTCTGCAGGATTAAATATTGTTTTTAAATTATTTTTAATAGAAACTAATGGATCAAATTTAGCGTTGTCCAATGTAGAAGTTTTAGTATCTTTAGCAGCTTCTATATTTCCATCTGCCGCATCTAAGAAACCCATGTAAGTTTTAAATGGTGTAAAGTATTGTGCTGCAATTTTACCTAATAATTCATTAACAAATCTTTTACCCTTATTACTACCTTCACTTGCTAAACTTTCTAATAATTGATCTACCAAATACAATCCTGTTCCACCTCTTGTACCTGCAAATACTTTAGCTATTTCTTTTGCTCTACCTGACATAGTTCCTAAAGTACCAGCTTGATACCTATCAATTAAATCAGCAACATATAAATATGCAGCTAATGGGTTATATGGATATACATCAATAGTTTTATTACCAACTTTTATTTCATTCCATTTTTCACCAGCTATATTTGAACCTCTAATTTGCATAGCTGTACCAAATAATGCCCAACCCATTACTGATTTAACCATTCCTGATGTTTCACCATCTTTTAATTTTTTAAAGAAACTTTTAGTAAAAGTTTTATCAGCAGAAAATGTAATGGCGGCCAAAGGTATGTCAGCTACAGCTCTTGCTCCACCTATTACTGTAGGTAATGGAGAATAGTCATATAAAAATTTTAATGAGTTAACTAAGAATCTTGGAAAAGGTATTGCAAGAGATAAAGTAAAAGGAACTTTATTTACAAATTTTACAAAAGCCTCACCAATACCACCTTTAGGTTCAGCGGCATAAGTTAATTCTAAAGAATGATCTATTGCAGCAGCAATATCTTCTTTTCTTAATCTTTTAATTAAATTAGGATTATTTATAATTTCATTTAAATTTCTACCACCATAAATAGATTTATTGTTTCTAACAATTGCATCTAATGAGGATAAAAACACAGCTCTCCTTACAATAAATTCTTGAAATTTATTTAAAAAGTTTAAAAGGTCAGCACCTTTTTTAGCAATATTTATTGGTGAAAATTGTTTAAGTTTAGCAATACCATCTGATGCAGCATTTACAACATCAGAACTATATCTTAAAAACAAACGATCATATTCTTTAGGTATTGAACCTAATATTTTATTAACATCAGCTTTAATTTTTTTATGTCTTATAGGATTTATTTGTCTAAATATATTTAAAAATCCTTGCATAGCAGTAATAGGATTTGCTGATCTTTTTAAATTCTTACCACTCATTTTTTGCCACAAAGCATCAGCACCATATTGAAATGATTGATTGATAACATCTATACCAACCCTACCAGTTTGTGATATAAAGTTTCTCATGGCAGTTGACCATCTACCAACCATAGCTGCTCTACGAATACCATCTAATTCTTTCATAGTGCCACTTAATAAATCTGTTGTATCTATTCCTTGAGCATTTAATTCATCTGCTAAATTTTTTGAAATCTTTCCATCTTTTAAAAACTGACCATAAGCCTTAGATAATTGTGATAATCTGTTAAGGTTTTGAGCAGATGTTCTTGCACCTTGTCTGAAAAAACTCATTAATTCTTCAGCTGTTAGTTTGTGTTTATTTAATAGTTTATTAAAGTTAGTTTCTTTTAAAAGTCTAGGTGTAGTCATTACATCATATATCTGATCGCTTATTCTAATAGCTGGATTTCTTTGAACTTTACCAGTTTTTAAAACATCTGAAAAAAATCCTTCTACTTTTTTAGCTGTTTTTTGACTAATAATTTTTTCTGATACATCATCCAATCTATCTACTGTATTTAAATCTACATTATCTTCTAATGATTTAGGTTTTATTGTTGTAGCTTCTTCTATTTTTTCTGCTTTTAATTTTCTTTTATTATTTAAAACTTTAACAGGTTCATCTGTATTTTTAATTTTATTAGTTTTAAGACCAGCCTTTTTTCCTCTAGCTAAAAAAGTTAATAATAAATCAAAAGGAACACCAATAATAGCACCTTCAAATAACATTTTTTTTCTTGCTTTTTCCTCTGAGTCAGCATCATTAGCTGACAAATATTCTGTAAAAGGATTTGCAAGTGTTGGAAAACTTTCTACTAAATTAGATATTCTTGTTTCGTATGGTGAAAAAGCAAACTGTTCAGCAACAGCTCCTACACCTGAACCAAATGCTACACTTTGAGCTAATTTTCCAGCTAAAGTTTTAGCAGGTTTTATTTTAGTAACTACATTTACACCTTTTGCTACTTTGCTTACACCTAAGAATGGTATTGCAAAACCAGTAACATCTCTTAAAAAAGATCCACCAAAATATTCTGGTTCTTTTATTTTATCAAACTTTACATTTTCAAGAGGACTGGATTCAAAATACTTATTACCCATAAAGTTTATTAAATCTACTGTAGCTTGGCCTGTATCCACAACTGCTGCACCCACAGTTCTTTTTAAAACTTGTTCACTAAAGTTTTCCCAACTATAGTAACCATCATATTTTATAATATCCTCTAAAGGTCTTTCTATTTTACCACCATCTAAAACAGAACCTTCCATTACCGCTTCTGTATCTAGTTTTAATTTTATTTCTTTATTTAATTTATCAAGCTCTGTTTTAGGTTCTTCTTCATCAACTTTCTTTTGAGCTTTATCTTGTATTTCTTTAACTAAATCTTTATCAGCATCTCCATCCAATAACTCCATTGGAGATATTTTTACTCCTGCTTCTTCAGCAGAAACAAAGTCTTCTTCTTTAGCTTGTTCGGATAATATTCTATTTAGCTCTTGTTGCTTTTTAATTTGCTCATTTAATTCTTCTAAGGTAGCCATGACTCACCTTTATTTTTGTCTGTCTTTATAAGGAATAAGTCTTTCTCCATCCCAAACAAGCAACTGATTATTAAAATTATAAGTTAAACCTTCCTGTAGTTTTAATCCACTTATATCAGGAGAGCCATTTTTCATTGGAATAGGTATTGCAGTTTTTAATAATTCTTCATTCATTTCTTTTGATAAATTTAATATTTGTTCAATATTACCCTCATTAGGTTTTACTTGTTTTTTATATAAATCTTTTTCAGCTTGATTTAATCCATCAAACCATTTATCAAAATCTGGTGCGGCCTGTCCTGATTTATATAAAGCTAATGCTTCTTGAGATAATGTATTTTTTTTACCTTTATTTAGATAAGCATTTAAAGCAGCTTTATATTCTGGAGTTCCTGCTTTATATCCAGCAGCTTCTAAATTTTTTTGTAGTTCAGTTTTCTTTGGCTTCATGGCTTTTGAAAAACTTGCAGTTTGCATGGCAGCAGGAAAAAATGCTTCAAGAGGATCTTTACCTTTTATACCTTGACCATAAATAGCAGAACCTAATATAGCAGCTTCAGGTATATTACTTAATAAACCACCTTCACCTTGATTCATTTGACTTAAATTATTTTGAAATAATCCTCCACCAAAATCTCCACCCTGTCCAAACAATCCTTGAGTATTTACTCCAGGTTCAAATCCTGATGGTTGCATTACATTAGCTTCACCTAATAATTTTTTTCTGAAAAAATCTAATAAAGACATTATATTAATCCTCTTTGTTTTAAGTATGGTATATTAAAAGGGTTAGTAGCTACATTGGAAGCTAACAAGCCGCTATAAGGATCATTAGAATAACCAAATTGTTGATCTGGAGATACTATACCTAATATACTATTAACCTTACTTTTAGCATTATTATAGCTTATTTGCAAATCGGAACTTAATGGTGAACCTTGAGTCATAAGCATATTATCAAAATATTTATTTACCATAGAATCTTGAGGAGTTGTGTTTGATATTATATTAGGCAACTCAACTTGTGCTTGGTTATATAAATCATTAATTTCAGTTTCTGATAAATTTTGATTTACTGAGCCATCACTATTAAAAATTCTTCCTATCCAACCACCTTTATCTATTGGTTGTCCACTACCCATGCCATCAGCAGTATAGCCACCATATTTTCCTGTACCATAATCAGTTGTAGCATTTTCTTTTATAGTTCTACCAGCTGCAACTAAAAATCTTAATGCAGGTGATGCTTTTAAAAAAGGATCGGTAACTACAGTATCTTTCCAATGTTCACCAAAAGTTAAATTAGTTGTTCCTTTATTACCTTTATAAAAAGAATAATTTTTACCCTCTGTATTATTTAACCTATTCATTTCTTTTTGATAAGCATCTTGTTCTTCTTTGGTGTAATCAGTCCAATCAGATTTATCTAAGCCAAGTTCTCTTAATTCTTGATTAGTTTTACCAATGGCTTTTTGTGTAGCTTTATAATGGTCAGGATCTGGTGCTAAGTATTCATCTTCGGCATCTACATCTGGTTTATTAAGAATATTATTTTCATAAAGTCCAGCTTCATCATAACTACTTGTAGGAACAAAATTATTTTGATTACTACCTGAATCATCACCACTACCACCTGCTGCTGGAGAATTATCTCCACTTGGAGTATTTTCTCCACTTGAAAAATTTGATCCACCAGTTGAAGCCATTCCTGTAGAACCACCATCATAAGATCCTGTGCCTGAACTACCATATTGACCTTCAGGAGGATATGCAAAAATACCAGATGGTGTAGGAGTTTTAACTCCACCAGCATCTACTAACATATCTCTTTCTTGTGGAGTTATATAAGCAAGTAAATGATTTTTAGGTGCTAAATCATTTAGAAGTCCTGCGTATTTTTTAAGGTCATTCATTAAGAATTAATCCTTTTATGAAATTATTGAAATTACAAATAGTACACCAAGAATAATAATATACTTAGATGTATTATTATCTATGTCTGTTTTAAAATCGTAAATTAATTTTCTTATTTTATCCATTTTATTATAAAATTATTGCAATTATTAAAATAACAACAGCTACTGCTATTGCTTTCTTATGTTCTTTCACAAAATGTGGAATGTGTTGTTGTATTTTCATTATAATAGTCCTCCTAATAATCCTAAACCACCACCTAGTAATGCACCAAATCCACCACCGAATTGACCACCAACTAAAGCTCCACCCATAGCAGTTGAAAATGGATTTGCTTGTGTTTGTTGTGTACCTATTGTTGTAGGTAGTCCAGTAGCAATAGGATTAACAAAGTTAGCATATTGTTGTAATGCTTGTGTGGGAGCTAATTGTCTTTGTCTTTGAATATTTTCTAATTGAGATCCTGTTTGAACTAAACTTGGTGCTTGAGATGCAATACCTAATTGTCTGCCTCTTTCAGTTTCGTACTGACCAAAGGCCAAAGGTAAAGCAGCTTGTGCTACTTGTGAAACTATTTGTTGTTGCGACATTGGAGAACCTGGTGTTCTTCCTGCTGCACTAAATTGTGATTGAACTCCTGTTGCTATATCAGCAGCAGATTTTTGAATCATTGGAGCTAAGAAAGGATTTAAATATTTACCAGATAAAGTATCTGCTAACTGTTGTTGTGATGCAGTACCTAATGCTTCTTGTTGAGCAAGACCTGTTAAAGTTTGTTGAGTTGGAGCTACATATCCTGTTGCACCTACACCTTGATTATATAATTGACCAGACTCAGAAAGTATCTGAGCTAATGCTGGTTCTGCTGGTGCATAAGGTGTTACTTGTGATGTAGTAGTTCCTCCTGATGATCCTCCGCCAAAACTCATATTTTCTCCTCTTGTTTAATTTCTTTTTCTAAAACTACATGGGTTTTTTTGTAGCCATGATTATTATAAACTCTTTGCCATCCTGGTCTAGCAATAAGTTCCATCATTTTGCAATTTTCTTCTTCAGCAAATTTTTCAATTTCACTTATTAAATGTTGCCACTTAGACATTTGCCTTCCAGTTACAATATAAACATGACAGACCTTACCATGTTTTCTTTTTATAATTTCAGTAACAACAACACCATAATATTTATTGGTTGTTATTTTTTCGTCTTTATCCCATATAACCCAAACTTGAAATTTACCTTGTTTGGCGGTTTCATAAACGAAATCTGAATCAGTAAGTTGACCTGAATATGCTAGAGCAGACTTAATATCTTTTTCAACCATGCTCCAAACTTTATCAAGTTCTTCAATTGGTATTGAAACTAATTTCATAAATACATTAAAAAATACTTAATAACAATATATAATTAAGCACTCTTTTCGTCAAATATTTCTACATAGCTAACAATACCTGCTATGTTATTAGCAGAGGCAGCTTTTACTTTTAAAGCATCTCCAGATTCTAAAACCATTGTACCTTTAACTAGATTATCTACTGTTTTAGATGCTAAACTAATATGTGCTACTTCATGTTCTGCGTTAGATGCTGAACTATCTGTAGTAAAGGCTTCAACCTCAATATTTCCTGTATGAATGTTAGTTATCTGTATAGATTTAATTAAGGCTGTTCTGTCAGTTGGACAAGTATATACAGTTGTCTTATCTGTAGTTGTCAGATCAAACATAGCATTTTTATAAATATTAGCCATTCTTAGGATGCTTTACTTTAACTGCTTTGATAGCTTCATAGAACTCAAAGTATTCAGATTTTAATTTAGGATTCTGATCTATTGAGTGCCATAGCATATCTAGTTGATCTCCAATGCTAGGATAAACTCTATCTCTTTGATATTGGTTAGCATCATACTCTGCTTGTACCTCTACCATTTTAGCTTCTATGTCAGCTTTAGGAATAGGTGTTGTTCCATTGTGCCATTCTATTTCGCAAGTGTTAATATCATTTCCAACAACTGTAACCTTTGCATCAGGATTTATTTTTAATATTGCATCTATTATCATCCAGCTATCTCCATTAAAGTTATTGTTGAATTACTGTCGCCATTATCTCCTACAACTACAGTACCACTATTACCAGCACTATTAAATTGAACTGTATAAGTTTTTGCTGAAGTTGTATTTGCGTCATGAAGAAAACTTGCATTAGCACTTCCTACTCTTAATGAGCTTGTTGTAGCAGTATATAACATTGCATGACCAAACTTTTTAGTAAATGATGCTCCATCAGTTACTCTTGCACTCATGTATCCACTACTAGCTCCTCTCCTTAATCCTGCTAATCCACAAATTATTAAAATTTTATTTGATGTTGAAGCTGGAGTTATTGATGCTGAAACAACATCTGAAAAAGTATCTGATGAGGTGCTTCTTTCAGAAACATCTGTTGCACTAACAACTTGCAAAACCTTACCACCTACACCAGCTGGTAAAGCAGTTATCGCATTTGATCCTAATGTAATTATTGCCATTACTCTCCACCTCCATTATCTATTACTGTTCCACCATCTGCTATCCATTCTTGGATTGCTTGGTAATCTGTGTTTGCTTCGTCTAGTGGTACACTTGATGTAACTCCATTTTCAACTATTCTATAAAAAGTTGCTTCGTTGCTATTATATATTTTTGTAACTGATGTAAAATTTCTATTCATAATTATAATTCCGATATTGCTACTATTTGAAAGTAGTAATGAGCATTAGTTGTAAAAACAGCACTAGCAGTAATATTCCAAAAACCACTATCATTACCATATTGAATACCAGTAACCGCTTTTTTACCTCCAGTAACTATTTCATAAACATTAGCAGATGATCCATCTTGATGATAAATAGTAACTGTTGGCGATGATCTCATTGGAGCTGGATACCTTACATCCATTCCTAAATTAGTAGTGTTGTAAGCAATAGCATGTCTTGAGCCAATCCAACCACTTGAAGTTAAAGGAACTGTGCCACTACCTTGTCCATAGCTTTTATAATAGTACCTTTGACATCTGTTTAAATTAACATCAACAGGCAAGAACTCAAAATCAGATGCAGATGTTCCAGCTTCTAATTGTACTCCTGTGATGTACCAATCATTTGATGTGCTATCTGCAAAGTTGACTTGACCTACTGCTGTGTCTGCAGTTGTTGTTGCACCCCAAGAAGTTTGTAAAGTACCAGAACTAGAACCTGACCCAGCTCCTAACCACCATATAACTTGAAGTGAAGATCCATTATCATTGGTAAATGCACCTGTTGTATCTCCATCATAAGTTATGGTTTTCTTTTCCCAAGTATCAGCAGATGAAATTGTGTAAGATTTAGATATTGATCTTGAGTTATCTTTATCTAATAATTGACAAATATAAGTTCCTGTTTTACTTGATTTAACCCAAAAAGACATAGTTAAACTTTCAGCGGATGAAGTTCCTTTTTTTAAATATTGTAAATTTTGACCTTCAAATGTTGTTCGTATTCTTATTAAATCTCCAGCACCTAAAGAACCTTGTGCTGTAGTACAATCCATTTTTAAAGATTTAGCAAAACCTTGACCAGTTGGAACATCAGTTGATTGTGATTGAGTAAATACTGCTGATGGAGAACCACTTTCTGCAAATTGAAATCTATCCACAGTATGATAACCACTACTTCCATTTGTTATTCCTGTAACAGAAGTTGATCTTTGTGCTATGTCCATTGAGCCATTGATGACTATGTTTTTAAATGCTGATTGATTTGGTACTGCACCACTTGCAAGTTTTGAACTTGTAACTGCACCAGTTCCAATTTTAGCTTCTGTAACTGAACCATCACTAGGAGCTGTAATTAAACCAACTCCATAATGTAATACAAAATCGCAAGTAGAAGTTCCAGCAACTGCTGTTCCAAAATCTATTGTTGAACCAGATACAGTAAAGTTTCCAGCTTGCACTACACCATCAATACTAAGTAATAATGTGTTAGCAGAACTAGGTGTAAAATTTACACTATTTTTTTGCAATGTGTAACTAGAACTGCCATCAAAAGTAATATTATCTAGTACCTCTACATTACTTATCTTATCTGTTCCTCTGCCTATATATGCCATTAATTAACCTTTTGGATTAGTGTCTTTAATTGATTTAATTCTAGCTTTCCAAGCATCTATATCTTTATAGATTTCGTCTAGCTGTTCTCCAATATCACCATAAGCAGCTTTTCTTGTGCTTCTTACTTGGTTATTAGCTTCTTCTGTGTTAGCTGCTGTTTCTTGTGCTGATAATTGTGCGTCTGTTGGTTGTGCAATATCTAAATTCCACTCCTTAATGTAAGCACCTTTGCCATCACTATCGTCTTGCAACATAACATTTTTCATAAAATCTACTTCTGATACACCATTTGCATCACAGTACATTTTAATTTTAGTTGATAGATTTGCCATAGTTTGTCCTCCTTAATTTTAACTTTTAACTCTGTAACCACCAAAACTTGATCTAAGATCTGAACCACTCATTATTACTGGTGTACCACTTGTGGTATCAACCAAAACATAAATTTCAATATAATCTCCAACCGATAAATCAAAAGACTTTGTGTAAGTTGTTGAATAAGTCATTTGTGCATGATTGTAACCTCTTGGATGCAATCTACCTTGTGATGAACCATTTTTGTAAAAATAAACATTTATATAATCTGTAGTACCACCTGAACTGTTACCACCAATAATACAAGTGTAAAAAAAATATTTTCCAGCTTTTCCAGATGGAACAGTAAATCTATAATTAGATGAATTATCATAAGCACTATCAGTATCAAAATCTTCTGTGTTGAATTGTGCTTTAGTTGCAGTTGCATCAGATAAAGTTTGATTTGCTGATAATCTTACTTCAAAAGCTGGAGTGTTACTTTCTCCAGCACCAGTTACAGTTCCTGTAAATGCAAAGTTATCTGCTAAATTTATGCTCTCACTTTGAATCTTATCTATAGCCACTATATTTTCTCCTTATATAAATTTAGATTTTTTTCTTTACTTGCGTAAGTAAGTAAAGCAAGGTTAATTGATTCT